>OLSX01000695.1_pt1 | contig 33440 bp, 19 predicted proteins | sample 1673141 | NCBI WGS metagenome assembly OLSX01 (sample SAMEA3136759, study PRJEB25190) | human gut metagenome | biome: human gut; feature: human-associated habitat; material: faeces | place: Austria | collected 2013 | reverse complement strand
TTTCATCATATTTTTTTGAGAAAAGTGTAACCTATCATTGACGACTGTACAAAAATTTTTTTCGAAAAAGCAATATTTCACTTGACAAACCGTTTTTTTATGATATAATATATCTTGCTTGTTCGGACCATTAGCTCAGTTGGTTAGAGCAACCGGCTCATAACCGGTCGGTCCGCGGTTCGAGTCCGTGATGGTCCACCATAACAAGCATTTTTTTATTATAGGGGTATAGCTCAGCTGGTAGAGCATCGGTCTCCAAAACCGAGTGCCGAGGGTTCGATCCCTTCTGCCCCTGCCAGTGGGAAACGGCTCAACTATGCGGTTTTGAGCCGTTTTTTTTTTGCTGTTTAAGATTAGCACACGGTCCGTTTTGCCGCATTTTGATACCCAAAACGTGCGCGGATTTCCCATCCGGTGGCATACTCTTACAACGATTCCGTCTGCCACATCATCAATAAAGCATCAAAATTTTAGCTCCGACTGGATATCAGCCGGAGCCTTTCTTTGTTTACTGCGGTATAAATTTTGACTTAAATTTCAAAGCCCTCGGTTATACCGTTAAGCCTTGAGGTATCTTTTTTCACATAGTAAAGTTCTGTTATTTGTGATGTACTGTGTCCTAACAGGTCAGCCACCTGTCTCGGTGATAGCGCCTTAATCGTCCCGTCCGATTGCTTTTGTCCGTTCACTAAGTTCGTGGCGAATGTATGACGCAGGCTGTGCAAGCCTTTTCGCTTAATTCCTGCTGCTTTCAGAATTCGGTAGTAACGCTTACGGAAATTCACAGGCTTTGTATAGTCGCCGTTTCCATCTGCAACAAGGGGCGTATTTTCGCCGAAGTAGGCTTCTTTGCGCAGATCCTCGATCATATCCATTGCCGTCCTGTTCAGCGGTACTGTGCGCTTACTGGCGGCGCTTTTAGGCTTTCCGACTTTTATTTTCATTGCCGCTTTTCCAACACCATCACGGTTTACAATTTCTTTTACGCCTTGCCTTACAGTAAGCATTTTGTTTTCGAGGTCTATATTGCTATTTAGCAAACCTAATAATTCGCCTGTACGCAATCCGGTGTTGAGCATTAGTATATATGCGGCGGCTTGTTGGTATTTACGTTTGCCGTCCTTGAATGTACTGAATGCTTCTGCTTTGAATTTTTCAATTTCCTCCGGAGTGAAAATCGTTACCGTTTCACACTCCGGTAAGTTTTCCTTATTCTGTGCCGACAGGAAATTGCTCTTTTTAATCATTTCAATGTTTGACATAGGATTTTTCGGTATCAATTCCTCTCGGTAAAGATACCGAAAGTATTCGTTCAGTATCACATGGGCTTTCTTGACTGTGGTGTAAGCATAATTTTTGTTCATCCAATAATTAAGTAGATTTTTTATATCTGCCGCTGTAATATCTCCGACAGCTTTCTCACCGAGCAGAGGATATATCTGATTTTTGGCACTGCATTCGCATCGGTCATAGGTGGTCTGCTCTACCGACGGGAATTTGAACACCCACAGCCAATTTTGCATACTGTCTTGCAGTGTTTTCTTGGACTCGTCAGATTCAGCCACTTGATTTTCAAAGTCTGCAATGTACTCGGTTATCTTTTTATTGACTTCTGCTTTAGTTGTGCCGGAAAAGCTTTTGCGCTTTCTCTTGCCATGTTCATCCATATACCACACCACGCCGCACCACCGACCGTCTGTACGCTTAAATGCATTGCCGTTTGTTAACAGTTTTTTCTGCATAAAAATCCTCCTTTCCAAGCACAACACAATACCACATACTTCCCAGAATATCCAGCAAAATTTGCGAAAAAATCAGCAACCCCTAAATCAGCGAGGTTAAAATTCGAGCAACCCCTAAATTGCCTTTTCAGAAATAGCCCTCAAAAACCGTACAAACCCTTGTGCGGTCGGCGTTGCCGCCCGCTGTGAATCGAGTTGCGGGTCGCTTGCGACCCCAACTCTTTCTCCTGCTTATTTTCGGACGAGCTGTAAAACTGTCGTTAAACCGCTGATTTTTCGTGTTTACGGTCATATTCGGCGAGTTTTTTCAATGCTGCCTGACGCCGAGTTTCTTCGTGCAGCTGTATTAGCTGTTGCTTGTAATACCACTCTAATGCTTCCGCAATCGGGCGAATTGTATAGCGCAAATTGCCGTTGCGCTTTTCGCCATTTCGGGTAATGACAGAAGTCGGCTCGGCGGTAATCAGTCGCTTTTCAATCAGGCTATCCACATATTTTTTGACGGTGTTACGACTCATACCGATTGCTTTTCCTATTGTTTTGTGGCTTGGATAACAGGTAAATGTTTTTCTGTTTTCACAGTATAACAGATAAGCATAAACCGCAATCTCGCCGCTGCACAATTTCAAATTAAAGATCTCATTCGGTAACATAAAATAATTCTCAAAGAATTTCCTTTGATTATTATATTTCACAGATTATCTCCTGTCTTTTTATCGATCCATTCACTGAATTTTTCTTTTGATACGAGCAGTCTTGAGCCGATTTTCAAGGACGGAAAATCTTTTTCATGCATCAATTCGTAGCTGCTTGAAATTGATATTCCCAACAGCTTTGCTATGGTTTCCGCATTGAGAAACAAAGGCAGATCGTCATAACTTTTATATACAGACTCTTTCACATTTGAACCTCCCGACGATAATAGATGTTGCAATACGCATTCATATTGTCTATAATAATTTTAACAGAGCCATTCAAAAAACACAATAGAAGTAGCACTATAAAATTTTATTCTCTATTTTCAGTTGTGTATTCTCTACTTTATTAGCACGGGGGAAAAATAATGTTTTCATTTAAGTCATATTTTTGGAACAATGATGTGTATATAAATGGGCAATACAAATACGCTGCCAATGAAATACTGACAGCGTATCTTAACTGTAATTTTATTGAAGCTCATGAAATTATAGGGAACCTAAGGTATTTGAAAAAGAGACTTTTGATCTCGCGTAATATGCATTATGAAGACCACCAAAAGTATTCTTCAAACGTTGACTGGGCTATTGAATCATTTGATAAGGTAAACAAATGGATTACCGGTCTCCCGCCTTACAATAAAATTTTGAGCGACAGATTATATACCTTTGATGAATTGCTTAATGAATACAGTCTCTTTTTTGAGGACGGCAGAGATGATTCAGAAATCGAGGACCCGATAACCTGGGAGACCGTAACACCGAACGGTGTAGGTGACTGCGACGATAACGGAGTATTTTATATTTTACTCAATAAATTCGTACCCGTAAGCTTTGAAGAAATATATTTTTTTGATTTTGATAAGATTGCACACCTCGAAGAGCTGAATGAAAAAATCACTACGTTCTTTGATGAATATATTGCTCTTTTATTTCACTACGCCTCTGTGCAGGATATTTTTAAGCCGTTTATAAAAAAATACCTTAATAAAAATGAAACGTTTATTTCAGATGCAGAACTTGCAGTTTGCTATGATAAATTTAAAATTGATTACATAAAGAATTTTTCGGAAATAAAATGCTCTATGGATTCCTTTGGATATAAGGTTTTAAAAAATACCGACGGCAATCCCATTTTGTGCGAAGAAATTACATTCAGCGACTTGCAATCCTTTTTATATTTTGATTTTTGGAAAGGAATCAAAAACAAATACATACCTAATTGCTGTAAGCTGTGCGGCAGATTCTTTTTAATCAAAGGTGGAAAATACTTCAACTATTGCAATCGTCCCCTCAAAAACGAGCTGGATAAAACCTGTCGTGATGTCGGCAGCAGACGGCGGTATGACGACAAGTGCAAAAATGATCCTGTATGGCAGACATACAACCGTGCTTATAAAGCGCACTATGCACGGTATTTAAAAAAGAAAATGACTGTTGCCCAGTTTGAAGAATGGTCGCGCTTTGCATCAAATTTGAGAAATGCTGCCGAGAAAGAAAAAATTTCCTTTGAAGATTACTACGATAAAATACGCAAATAATTTCTTCAGCCTTTCTTTGTTTTATGCAGCGCAATTTTTGAGAGTGTAGATTACAGAGCATTAAAAGTATGCAACATAAAAGGAGGCTTTCGGTATGAAAGTCTCCTTTTTTAAATATTATATTATTCCGTAGTAACACCGTAAATAAATTCTCTGAGCGCCTTTGCGTTGGTGTCAAAATCAACCGAGAAAAGACTGCACCCGCCAATTCCCTCATTTAGAATTCATCAACAGATTTACTTACGATATACAGGCATGCTTGCCGTAAGATTTCCAAACAGCTTTATTTTGCAATTTTACATTCATTGTTTTGATATAACCTGATGTAATCGACTACGAGCTCCGAGCCTTCAAAAGTTTTTCCGGATAATGCCGCCTCGGAAACCCAATTAGTGAAAATAAAATTCATCGGCTGATTGATATAATTGGAGTCCTCCGTATCTTTTTCACCGAATTTACAGGTAATATCCAATGTATTGTAAACTTCTCCGTCTATATTGAAAATAATTTCATTTTCTTTCCACAAAAATCCGTAAGTATGGAAATCGTTCACTTTGTCGTTCGGCATTGTGTAATTGAAAATTTTATTGCCCGAGTCACTGAAAACCAACTGCATAGTGTCCCTGACAACCTTGTTATTTTCGTCCTTGACCTCACGATACCATTTGTGAATATTGGGGGAATTTTTATTTGAACCGTTCATAACCTCGACGATATCAAATTCTACGCCATACGGCAGCGATGCGTCAATGCCCGAATTTATCGTGCTGTATGCATTCGTCATCCACCAGGAAGGCCATGCTCCCTTAACACCGTAAGGAAACTTTGCCCTTATTTCGGCATATCCGTATTTGAATTGCATTGTGTCATATGTATTTATTGAGGTTGTTATATAATTGCCGTTACTTTTTTTGGTTGCAAGCGTTAAATAACCGTCACCGACTTTAAGTGTTCCGTTTTCCTTTGCTTCTTCTCCGCTCAATTGGGTAATGCCGTCACTCTGCATAAGAATTCTTGTATCATCCCATTTTGAACCGTCAAGCGCTGTTCCGTTAAACTCATCGTTCCAAACAAGATTGTATACGCTGCCGTTTAAATTAACGCTGTGAATTACGTCTATACCCAAAATCATTTTTCTGAGGCACGCAATGTCCCCGGCATCTGAAACATTACAATCACCATTGATATCATATGCCATTCCTTTTTCGATAATGCCGGTTGCAGCCTTTTTAATTTTTATCAGATCAAGAACATTTACTTCTTTATCATCATTAAGGTCTCCGCGAATATGATTTTCCAATACTTCCGGTATTACAGAAACATCGTCAATTCCTACCTCAATTGCGCCTTCTCTTCCGTTCCAATCGGCAAGTCCAGTTGTTACGGCAAGATACACGGGATTAGCACCGTCAGGCATAGAAGAAAATGTTACTTCCTTTTCAAAGCTTACCCATCCGTCAGTTACTGCGCCTGCCGCCGAATTAACCAATGCGTCCTTTAAATATCCGTAAGTCATCAAATTATCAAGACTCATAGACATATTGCCGTTCGGCTTATCGTAACGCAATTCAATAGCTATCGGTTTGCTTGAATTCGCTTTATCAATACGGTACTTAAAACTTATTTTATACTTTGTATCGGCAATAGGCGTGAAGTTGGAATTTTCGTTATTGGAATCAAGTATTCTGAAACATGCGGGCCATTCGTAAGAGCGGGTTGTATATTCCGAAATTTTTACCGCGTTATTGCCGTTTTCATATTCCGCAACGGCAGCGCCCCACATTGTAAAACCCTGCGGCAAATCGCCATTGTCATAGTTGTTAATAACAGTAGGATATTCAGATTTCCAATTAAGCTCAGCCGATGCTGAAAACGGGATAGAGAGGATTGTGCCAAGTAATGCAACTGCCAAAAAAACTGAAATTATTCTTTTCATTTTAATTTCCTCTTTTCCATTATAATAATTATTGTTAACCGGCTTCCGTGAAAACACTTTTTCTAAAAGGGTATGCTGTAAAACGGTATTTTCAAAAGGTGCTGCGCAATCAATACCAAATATCTGCCGTGCGGTTTGAAATTTCCGGAGTTACATAATTAGGAACATTTTTCGGAGCCATATTGTAAAGCCAATTGCTTTTAACACCATCAACCGTTATTTTGCCTGTTGATGAAATGGTAACGGTAGCACTTAACGGCGATTCAAAGAACCATGTTTCACTCGATTGCCACAACTCGGTTATCGGTCTGCTTTTATTAACGCTTACGGCATTTCCGTTTTCATCATACGAGACAAATTCAAATGTTTGACTTGAGCTATAGTGTGCCTGACCGTTGCTTGCCCACCAGCCGTTTCTTACAGTATTTATATCCAAGAACAAGATATTGTTTTTCAGTTCGGAGCGGTTCGTGTGAGCGTGACCGTTAAGAGACATAATAACAGTTCCTCTTTTTACGGAATTAACCTTACTGTACAATTCATAAATTGTTTTTGAATCCGAAGATGGCGAGTCCCATATTTCGTTAAATGTGGCGTGACCTGCTACAATACAGTGCTTACCTTTTTCTGCCGCATCAAGCAGCAAATTCTCCAACCATTTCAACTGAACCGGACCTAATGCATTCATTTTTGTATTTCCGCTCGGCGGTCCGTAGCTGTTTGTTTGGTTATGCTGCCATTCACCGGTTTGCTCATTGTATGAGTAATTGGTATCGGTACAGATAAATCTGTATTCGCCTTTATCGAAATAATAGTACGCAATCGAGCCGTCACCCGGCTTGCCGTCTTGGGTTCCCCAGACAACCTCGCTGTTTCTGTTGGTTAACAGCGGCGTTACAATTTGCATTGAGTTACCGTCGCTTTCAAGTTCGTGATTCCCGTAAATTCCGTATGCCGGAATATTATAGCTGTTTTTCAGATAGGCATTGGTAATTTCGGGTGAGCCCTTAAAGTCATTACAAAAATCTCCAAGCTGGAGCATTAACTCTGAGCCTGAGCTCTTAGTCCGCTCAACAATTGTATTTACATCTTCTACAGACGATGCGTACATATTTTCTTTGTAATGTAAATCCGAAAACAGTGTGAATTTAAAGGTGCTTATGTTTTCACCTAAGTACAATGCCGAACCATCAAACACTTTATCAAGCCGTTCCTTTACTTTTTTATCCTGAGTCTTTTCATAATATTTATTGGCAATCTGAGCCATGCAATATTCATAAGAATCCGTATAATAATACATGACCGTACCGTTACCGCGTAAAGCCGCATAGCCCCTTACGGTTATATTTTTATCGGCATATTCTTTCGGCACCCCTATCAGCTCCGCCGTTATTTTAAGTTCATCGGCATTCTGCGAATATCCGTTTTTGGCGGGTACTACAGCCGCACCGTCCGTTTGCGCCGTTAAGCGATTTCCGCCGAGCTTTTCCGATAACTCAAATACTATACCGAATTCAATTTCAGAGCCTTCTTCATATTCATATTCCGAAGAAGAATTCATTTTGTAAAGCGGGGAATTTTTATCAATCACCGCACTGAACCTGATGCCCATAGCCGAAGAATCATCGGAATTTCCGGCAATATTTCCGTAGCGCACGGCTGCTCCCTCTATATCCATTGCACCCTCGGCAGTCATTTCACCTACAACGCCGCTTACCGAAACAGATGTTATAAGCAGTTTGGAATTGTATGTGTAAAATCCGCAAAGGCTTTTCTGAGTTTCCGGCACAACCTGATTTATAGAACCCATATATTCGCCGTCAATAAAATAATATGATCTTCCGTTATAACTGTACGCCGTTAATGTATATGTGTCGTAAGAATCACTTTTCCCGCCGAACGAGGTTTTCACACCCCTTACGCGAGTATTTCTGTAATCACCGCCGCTACGGTCGAAAATGTTTACCGTCTTAGAGCCGGCAGCCGCATTCATATGAACGGCGCTATTAGAGTTAGAAGCAGGGTCGGTTATGTTATTTAACAATCCGAAAGTACCGTAATTTTCGGTTAAAAGCTTCACTTTTGCAGTCATACGGTAATTGGCTGTCCCGAGTGAAGGAAGAACGAGCGCGCCGGTTCCGCCGCCGTTAACGGTTGAATCAAGTAAAACACCCTTTCCTTCGGAACCGTCATAAGCCGTAAGCTTAACGTTTTCCGCCAGCCATGTCCAACCTGCATTTACGGTAATCCAATTATCGGGAACACTCGGAGTTGTCAAATCATCAAAGTTATAATTTAATATTTCGGAAAAATCCTGCACATAGCCTGAAATATCATATGCCGGATATAATTCCTTGACCGTCACGCTTAGTATATTAACCATCCCGGAGTTGCAGTAAAAACCGATACGATTGGCTGAAGATATATTACCATCTTCAATTTCAACCGCGAATTTACCGTTCACAAAGAAATATGTTATGTCCTTATAATGGTATGCGGTCAATAAAATATCGGTATTCGCGTCGGGTAAATTTCCGTCAAAATATGCGCTGAATTCTTCCTCCCGGTTTTTGCTGCTGTTTTCAACGCCGTTTGCCGAGTAAATTGCAGAAGAAATAAACGGTTCGGCAGTTGTAAAATTAAGCGAAGAAATTGTCATCCTGTCAGCCGCCGCAAGATCGCTCGGCATATCCGTAACCAAGCCGACTTCTCCGTTACCCGAATATCTCACGACCGTGCTGAAAACAAAATTTTCGGTTGAAACAGGCGACAGAGTTATTATACTCGTCCCCGTTGATTTATGCTGCAAATACCCCTCGCTTGTTACATAAGTATTGTTTACGGATGATGAATCATATGCGGGAAAAGTATCATTAAAAATATGTGAATTATCCCATCCTGCCGGAATCGAACCTACGGTAACACCGGTAAAATCGTTACTTTCAAGGGTATCTCCTTCAAAAATCTGCTCTATTTCCCTTACATTTACAGAGCGTATCTTTAAGCTTCCGCCGTTATTGTAAATACCTACCCTGTCATTCAGCGAGTTACCGTCAGATACATCATTAACGGTGCATACAAATCTGCCGTTACAGTAAAATCTTGTGGCATTGTTATAATGAATAGCCTTCAAAGTTATTTTTTTGTTTTTTGCCGGATCTTCGCCATTGAAAAAATCGTGAATCTCATCGCCGCTTATAACTGTTTTTGTTTGAGTTATTGCCGATGTATTCACAGATATCTGTTCAGCGATTATTTTCGCACTCTCTCCTGCTGTTCCCGGCAATATTTTAAATCTCGTAAAGCCTTTATCAGCCGACGGCTCATTGGCAATATCGGTTATTATTCCGAACCCGCCGTTGGTATTATCGACAATCGGCGTTAATGAAACATCATCGACCCATACTTCAATTGCGCCTTCTTTTCCATTCCAATCGTCAAGTCCCGTTGTTACGGCAAGGTACACGGAATTAGCACCGTCCGGCATAGAAGAAAACGTTACTTCCTTTTCAAAGCTTACCCATCCGTCGGTTACTGCGCCTGCTGCCGAATTAACCAATGTGTCCTTTAAATATCCGTAAGTCGTCAAATTTTCAAGAGTCATAGACATATTGCCGTTCGGCTTATCGTAACGTAATTCAATAGCTATCGGTTTGCTTGAATTTGCTTTATCAATACGGTACTTAAAGCTGATTTTATACTTTGTATCGGCAATAGGTGTGAAGTTGGAATTTCCGTTGTTGGAATCAAGTATTCTAAAGCACGCGGGCCAGTTGTAAGAGCGGGTTGTATATTCCGAAATTTTTACCGCATTATTGCCGCTTTCATATTCCGCAACGGCAGCGCCCCACTTTGTAAAATCCTGCGGCAAATCGCCGTCATCATATGTGTTGACAATATCCAACACGGTAGCCGCAGTGATGGTGAAATCATCAATCCACATTTCAATTTCACCGCGATACCATTCTCCGCCGGACCATGATTTCCCGTCGGAAAAAGCAATATAAGCCTCATTTGCATCCTGCGGAATTGAGGAAATTGATATTTCCTTTTCAAAGGTTTGCCACTCCCTATATGTTTTATTTGCGGGAATGGTAAGGAGTGTGTCGGCAATATAACTGCTCTCGTTGTAATAATTGAAATGTTTTCCGCCGTTTTTATCAAGCCGCAGCTCTACATTGATGTTATCGGATTCTCTCGCCTTTTTCACTAAGTATTTAAAGCTTATTTTATAATTGGTATTAGCCTTTGGCTGAAAACCCTTATATCCGTTATTGCTGTCTGAAATAGTAAAATTCGCGGGATATGTATTCATTTTTGTGGCAAGTGCGGTTATTTTCATTGCCTTATTCCCGTTTGAATATTCTGTCACAGCGGCGCCGTCACGGCTTATATATTCCCCATCAACCATTGTGTAATAATCCTGAAATATTGTGCCGCCCGATTCATAACTGCGGTCATCCTCATCATATGTAATCTTAATAGGGTTTTGAACCGCCGTCGGTGCTTTATCCGGCGACTCGTAATCGCCGTATTCAAGTTCTGCCGACATTTCATAATCTTCCGTCCCGAGCATCGGCAATGTAAGAATATGATCGCCTTTTGCGGAATTGTACTTTAAATATTTTCCACCGTCCTCGATAACCGCAATATTGCCGTCTGTAAGCCCTGTTGCGTTACCCGGATTAACATTCAAACCCGGGTAGGTGTTTGTTTTATCCCAATTGGCAGGCAATGAACCTACGGACGTTGTCGAAAAATCTTCATTTAAAAGATAATTCCCCAAAAGTTCATCGGTATGCCCGGTTTCGGGTTCACTTTTTTCTGCGGAAGCTCTTAATACATAAGGAATGTATGAAAAGACCATAGCAAAGGAAACACAAACCGCAACAGTTTTTTTATATGCCTGAATTTCATTACAATACCACCTTTCTTATTTGAAATTTTCACTCCACAATGAATTATCAACACCTAACAGGATTTTTTTCAAAATTGCGAGATCCTCTGCGTCCGGAACAGCTCTGTCTGCGCTGAAATCTGTTGCGGGAGATAATTCGCCTGATAAAATACACTTTTTCAGCCTTACTAAATCCCTGATATCAACCAAACCGTCACCATTTGCGTCGCCGGCAGTGTAATATGCTGTTCCGTCCGTAATAACAGCAGCAGATGCCGCAAGAAATGTTGATAACGTTCCGACAAGTATTGCCATAGAAATTACCGCCAATTTAAAAAGTTTTTTCATATGCTGCCTCCATATAAAATTTTTAAGATCATTTTTCGACAGTAATTTGCCGTTGTTTTCTTTTTTTCAAAATGACTATAACAACAGCCGCTCCGGAAATAACAACAACTGCGCACACAGAAGAAAGCAAATACAACCATATACTGTTATCCTTTTCGGATTTTGCAGTACTGTTTTTAGAATGATTATTATTTACAGACGTATCGTTCCGTGATGTTGTGTTTTCATCATTCGGGGTTTCCGAAATTTCAGCGGAATTGTTTTTCGGAACGGTCGGTTTTATAACATCGGAAATATTTATTATCGGTTTTGACGTGGCTATAAGCATAAAATCATCAAAATATATGCTTGTACCTCCCTCGGTTCTGATAGATAAATATTCCGAACGTGCAATAAATTTGTATGTGATCATTTGCCAACCGCTTGAAGAACCCTCGCCGAGTGTGATTATTTTTTCAACGCCGACATTGGGCTCTGAAATATCAGGCCATGTGTTATATACCAAGGAAATATCAGATTTCTTTTCCCCTTCTTTATAAACCCAAAAGGTCATTTCATATTCCTGACCCTTTATAACCGGACTTTCATAATTGAGCAGAAAATCCTGTTCATCCTCAGTTTCTCCGAGCCGATGAATACTCTTAAAGCCGCCATGTGTAAATTTCGTTGTATATCCCCTTGCTCCCGGCTTATAATACTGATAATCGTAGCCCATATCATATCCCGTAGCAGGATAATTTTCAAAATCCTGAACGACCGAATCGGGTAACCATTTTGCATAAACCGTCAAATCGCAAAGCGGCATTCGCTCAAACTCAAAGGGAATATCAAATTCAGGGTATATATACCATCCGCCGAATATATAGCCTTTTCTTGTGGGGCGGGGCATATTAAGCGGAGAATCTATTTCCGCCGCATACGGCATTACCACTACATCTGTAGCGCCTGTATCAAAGGAAATAGTTGAAATTCTTATACTCTTATCGGAATATTTTTCGGCGTTCGCAAAATGTCTTAAAACAGGCGTTCCGCCATTTACAGCCATCCATATTTTTTCAAAGTCAAGCTGATTCATAACATTGGCGGCTTCAAGCCCTATTCTTGTTTTATAGGTGAGCATATTAACATTGTCAATTGCGTATGAGCCGTAATAGTAGCAATTATTGATATCCGCCTTGCCCCCGCCGATAAAACGTGAGTTTTTGGCGGTCGAGCCGAAGCACGAATCCACTTTTGAGCCTGTTCCTTCAAGCTGACCTATAATAGCTGCGCTGAAATTCTTGTTACCGCTCGTATCACCCGTGAATGAACAATTCTTAATATCAACATTGGCATCCTCGGGTACAGAGCCGATTATTCCGCCTGAAACGCCTGAATTTAAAATTACATCGGCTGTTCCGAAACATTCCGAAACCGTCACTTTTCCTTTTTTTACTACGCCCACAACCGAGGCTGCTGTATTTGAATCGCCGAGTTCAAGTACGGAATTTACAATGCCGACATTTTTAATAATTGCACCGTTGCATGCATACGGTATCAAAGCACAGGAAACGTTCTGACCGTCAGAGAGCTTCATATATAATCCTGTTACGGTATGGTAATTGCCGTCGAAAATGCCTTCAAAGGAAGATATCCAGTTTACAGCCCAAGCGGAGTTACCGTCTTTTTCGTACCAGTATTCATCTTCGGTGCTGTTAAGTCGAATATCCGCAGAAAGCCTGTAATACTTGCCTTTCGTATCGCTGTCTTTTATAAGCTTAAAAAGTTGTTCTCCGGTTTCTATTATATATGGATTCTGCTCAGTTCCGTCGCCGGAAGCGTAGCTTTTTGCTTCTTTTCCGCTCCATACATCACCCTCTGTACCATTAAAAAATAATGGCTTTTTCTGAATATCGGGATATTTATCGGTAATGTGCCATACATTGGCAAAATCAAGCTCGTTCATTTTTTCAGCCGCAGTTGTGCCTTGCATATTTTCAACGCTGAGCTTTAAAATATTTCTGCTGTGGTATGGTCCGTGAGTGGTTTTGTATGCATCCCTATTAGAATAACAACGATCCACCCTGCCGCGGTTCGGGTCAAATTTATCCACAACCTGTGAACCGACAGTGTAGCATTGTGAAACCTGTGCATAGCCCCACATATCGCCGACAATACCGCCTGTAAAACCGCATTTACCCTTTAAGACGCCCCTGAAAGAACAATTTGCAATATAAGCATTACCGGCAACGCACGCGGCTATGCCGCCCTGTCTCCACCCGCCGTTTAAAACAACGCTTTCTTCAACAATGCAGTTCTCTATTTTGCACATTCCGGTACCGTCAACATATCCTGTAATACCGGCTATGACGGTGCCGTTCGATTCCATATTATCGGGGTCATAATCAGCGGCTAAGTATGAATTTATCAATCTGATATTTTTAATTTCACTTCCGGAATCAATTGTGGGTATCAAAGCGCAAAATTCACTCACGTTATCATTGTATAGACCTGAGATCACTGCTAAAGAACCGTCTTTTTTGTTGCTGTCCACTATTCCGGAAAAACGGTTTGTTTTTGTTTCATACCATTTGGTCAGATTTTTGTTTTTATACCAATCACTTTTTGTTGTGTCATTAAGTCTTATATCTTCGGTTATACTGTAATTCGCTCCGTGAACGGGAGATATGACCATCAAATAAAGTCTTTCGGGTGTATCAATAATAAACGGGTGCTTATCTGAACCATCGCCTGAAATCCAGGTTGCTGCTTTCCCCGACCAGACCGCTCCAACCGTGCCTAACACATCGTTTTTATCAATAAAAGCGGGGAATTTTTCGGTAGTTTTCCAAACAGTGCCCCATTCCAGCTGCGGCATACCGTCAAACTGGGCTTTGAGACCGCTCATCAGCGAAAGCAAAACACCCACAAGCCCATCGGCGTTTTGCCCCGAGCAATATACCGCGTCGTAGTTTATCAAACCGTTCCCAGCCGCTGCTTTAGAAGCAGTTGTAAACGAGTTGCTTACCGAAAGCACGGCATTTGCAGAAACATTTGCAGCAAATCCTATTCCGGTATCTAATTTCACGCCACCGTTAATAACCGAAATTCCGCAATCCGAATTGTAAAAATCGGCTCGCCCGCCAATGGCACAGGTATCAAAACTGTTCTCCGCCGCTATTTCGTCGCCGCTCATTATTTTAATATCATCTATTAAAAGTTCTATCGACGACCTCCACTGAGTCTCCCTTTCAAGCGTATCGGTCACTGTGAGGTAAAGTTGAACGCCGTCTCCGATTTTCCCGAATTTTTCACCGGTTGAAAAATTGAAGTTTACCTCCTGCCAATCTTCGTTTGTTTCATTTTGCCCGATTGTACAGGCTGTACCGATAATATGCTCATAATTCAAAACATTTGCATATTCAAGCTGTATACTGCCTATTGTATTTGTATAGCGCAATTCGATTTTTGCATCTCTGTCCGCTACTGGTTTCACAACCTTATACTTAAACGAAAGCGTATAATCGGTTGATTTTTTCGGTTTAAACGCCGTGTTGTCGGCGTTCATTATTTTTAATGCGGAAGCCCACTGATCCTCAAGAAAACCGACACGCGTTATCTGTATTGCTTTTCCGGTTTCGGCATTGATATTTCCGGTAAATGCAGTATCGTTGATTTCTGTACTTCCCGAAACAGTTCCTATAATTCCCCCGATATTTGTTTCCGAGGTCGTCGAATTTTCAATTTCGGTCAGGGTAATATCGTCAAACCACATTTCTATTTGCTGCCTGTAAGAACTGCTCCAATTCTTACTGTCCGACAAAGCGATAAACAAGCCGGATATCTGCCCGTCGGGAGCCGATTTCAACGTTATCTCTTTTTCAAATATCTGCCAATCGGAATGTGTGGTATTGCTCGGAACAACAAGCAGTTCGTCCGCAATAAAGGCAGACCATTTAGCACAGTCTATATTTGTCTGCCCATTCTTTGACCAACGCAGTTCAACGTGAATATCGTCGGTTGTGCTTGCCGCATTAACGCGATATTTGAATCTCATTTTATATTTTACGCCGAGCTTCGGAACAAAGGCATTTTTTTCTTTGTCGATCAACCAGAACTGACCGGGCCACATATTACTCCTTGTCGCAAGTGAAGAAACCCTCATAGCCCTTCCGGAATTTCCATACTCATACACGCCTGCGCCAAAGCTGCTTAACGGCTTGGAATTAACCTTTGTTTCAATGTAATCGAAAGCAAAACCCGAAGTTTCATACCGAGTGTTCGGCTCATCATAAGAATTGTTTATGACTTTCTTTGAATTTGTTTCGGAATCAATTTGCGACGCATCTGAGGTTATAGTCACATCAGCTCCGACAAAGCATTTGCTGATTTTAAGCTGTGATTTTACGGCTTCCCCCGCAATCACTCCCACTGAATTTGCATTTGTGACATTGATATAAGCCTTATCAACCGTAAGCCCTTCTATCAAACCCTCCGCTCTCGGGAAAAGACCGTAATATCCGCTATGCGCGGTATTATAGTAAAGCCCGTAAACAGAATAGCCGTTACCGTCAAAATTTCCGGCAAATAAATCGCCGTTTTCTTCTGATATGTACCACTGCCTGTTACTCTTTGAATAATTCCACTGTTCATCGGCAATGTCATTAAGATGAATGTTGTTTTCCAGCCTGAAATATTTGTCCTTGGTTGCGGCTTTTCCTGCGGTTACAATGCTGTAAAGCTGCTCTGCGTTATGTATCAAGTAAGGATTGTTCTTGTCGCCGTTTCCGCTTTTTTCCCAGGAAGTATCGGCTTCGCCGCTCCATATGTTTGGTTCTGAGAAGACCGGATATCCTTCGCTTACCGCCCAAACAGCTACCCAATCTAGCTTCGGCATATATATTTTCGCTTCCTGACCCACCATATTCGCGGCAGAAACAACTTCAAGCCCCGTAAGGGATTTCCCCGAGCAGTAGCTTGCCGAGTATTCTTCCTTGCCTATCCAGTTTATTGAAGCGGTATTTTTATAAGAAGTGAAAGAATTATTTACCTTAACAGTTCCGCTCCAAACATCTCCCGCAAAACCGCCTTGCCTTAAATCCTCGTGTTCAAAATCGGTTATTGTCCCTACAAATGCACAGGAGGTAATTACGGTATCGGCAGAAGCACCTCCTATTAAGCCCCCTGCACGTCTTGCGTTTATATAAACATTCGGTCCTACATAGCATTGCTTTAGCGTTGCACCATTTGAAACAAATCCGGCTATTGCACCGCCGTATGCGACCTTAGAACTTGCACTCACCGAAATATAAGCCTTATCTATGGTAAGATTTTTAATAACGCTTGGATTTTTCAATTCCGCAAAAAGGCCGTAATATCCGTCTTTTTCTTCCTCAGCCTTAATAAACAGTCCGGTAACCTTGTGTTTATTCCCATCCAAATACCCGGCAAAGCTGCCGGTAGTTATCCAGCGCTTTACATCACTTTTTTTATACCAATCGGAATTATTCGTATCATTCAGAGCAATATCATTTACCAGACGATAGTACTGTTTATAGGTTTCTTCGTCCGACAGCGTTGCAAGCGTAAAAAGCTCGTCGACATTGGAAATGATATAAGGATCGTCAGAAGTCCCCGTTCCGTCAAAACGCGAGCAGACAGAATAATTTGCTGCCGAAGCATTTATTACCGTAACCGACAGTAAAGACGCAAGCAAAACCATCATTGCCGTAAATACAGCGATTGTTCTTTTTCTGAAATTGTTTTTAAATGCTTTCACTTAATCGCAGCCTCTCTAAATACATTTTTAAAAAATTTATTATCAGAATTTGGAAATAAAGCTGTTTAAATTCTTAACTCCGTTGTTTATAGCGTTTTTCTCCGCCTCAATAAGAGCAGCCACCTGTTCGGGTTTATTTGCAACAATACCTAATGTACTGAATTTTTTGTACGCGTCATATCCGGAAACCGCGTCGTTTTGCTCTGAGAAGAAATAATAGCTTTTATTTTCGGAGTTTCCGGTTGTAAGCTCAAAGAAAAATCTTTGTGCGTCTTTGTTTATAAACGCCTTATCTGACTCATAATTATCAATATCAAGATACCATCTCATGAAAATACCGGCCGCCACAGGATTTTTAGCACCCTTTGAAAGTCCCCAGCCTCTGAAAATACCGGAAGATCTACGCTTTATACTTCCGTTATAATCCGGCAGATAATACGCCGCTATTTCGGTATGATTTGCATTTGCAAAATAACCTGTTTTCTTCATACCGAAGGCGTTAGTCGCACAAACTCCGGCATTCCCCTGAATGAACTCATAACCGCCTTTGGTTGCAAGACCCTTATCAAACCATTCGGACATTCTTTTTATAACATCGGTTGTATGTTGGGTAACGTTATTGCTGAATTTGCCGCCGGAATACACTATAGGCTGCGCGCCTACAGACGCCTGCAAAACCTCAGACGATAACGCGCCGCCCACGTATCTGCCGCCGAGCGCGTCTACCTGCTTCATTATCTGCTCAAGAGCGTCCCAAGTCCATTTCCCTTGTTTGTCATATTCTTCCGGAGTATAACAGCCCGCCTTTTTAAGTATGCTTTTATTGTAGAAAAGGCAGTCGTATTCATTCCATATATTTCCTATCGTATTAACTAAATACTTATGCCCGTTTACGGTAGCCTGCTTTATAAACTCCTGATCCCAAATGCTGTCGCTCAGATTAAGCTGTGCAGCGTCTATCGGCTGAAGCACCTGAAGAATTGCCGGGAATGTATCATTACAGAAAATTACATCCGGAGATTTTCCGGCAGCAATTCTTCCGACTAATACATTGACATAATCATTTTCATTTACCATATCTATTTTTACGTTGATACCGTACTTTTTCTTAAACGATTCAACCGCAACGCCGTCTTCATTAACCGCAGGATCTTTCCATGTAGCATAGGTAATAGTTGTGCCGCGGTATTTTGAAGCGTCGATATTATTTGCGGATGTTCCTTTACCGCTGCCGCCCGAATTTGACTTGTTTTCATTCTTGCTGCCTTTATTACCCGAATCTGTATTTGTTTTATTGCTGTTATCATCCGCATTTATAATGTTGCCGTTTTTGTCAACATACTGCTTGATAATTTCCACACTTTCAAAATCAGAACTGACGTTTCCACTTTTTTTGCAAGCTGTAAAGGACACTGAAATTGCTGCTGCAAGCAATAGAGCAAATATTCTGTTTGTTTTTTTCATTTTATTTACCTCCATAATAATATTTAAACATCGGTAATCCGAATTACCGCCGATAAATAAGCCTTATCCCGTTATTCCTACGCGGTCTATGCTCTCTATAAATTGTCTTTGAATAATCATATAGAAAATCAACATCGGCAAAACAAAAAGCAACAGACCTGCCATCAATACTCCGGCGCCCTCCGGAGTATCTCTGCTTATCCCTATCATATATTTTTGATACATAACCGTTTCAAATGAGGTAAGCTTTACAGCGAGAGGAAAATTATCTCTCAAATACATACCTGACAGCAAAAAATCATTCCAATGCCATATTAAAGAGAATACGGTAACCGTAACAATTACCACACTTGAAGAAGGTAACGCAATTGAAAGAAACGTTCTTAATGGGCCTGAGCCGTCAACCCACGCGGCTTCTTCCAACTCGCGCGGAAGACCTTTAAAGAACTGTATGTAAATATAAATCAAAACTCCCGATTTCAGCCCTACTCCCAAAATAGCGGGCAACCAAAATGAAAGCGGAGTATCGGTAATATCAAGTCTTATATCCTTTCCCGTCAGTTTGCTTATAATTCCTAATATTCCGAAAAAATCAACATGCGAATAATTAAGCATTTTCGGTACTATTACCACCATATCGGGCACAAGGATTGATAAAAACAGCAGCGCCGTAAAAAAGCGTTTGCCTTTAAATGTGTATCTTGCAAAACCGTATCCGGCTATTGAACAGGATATTACCTGAATCAGCGCAGAAGATATTTCGTTTTTAAATGTTGATATAAATGCCCTGCCATAATCCATAATTTCAATTGCCTTGCCGAAATTTCCCCTGATATCAAAATCGTTGGGAATCCACACCCTTACGGAATTATTATAGGCTTCACCGCTGGCACAGGAGGTCACTATCATATACAGCAACGGATATATGATAAGGTAACCTATTGAAAGCAATACCAAATAGCGAAAAGCCGAATACAGTATTTTCCCGGCTTTTTTACCTGTTTTATTCAGTATGTACTGTGATTCATCTTTTCTTGTTTTAAGCTGTGAAACGGACATTAAATTCGCCTCCCCCTAATCCCAGCGTCTCATAAGTAAACGGTTATAAGCAAAAATTATTATTCCCATAATAACTGAGCAAATAAGAAAATAAAACCAAATCATTGCCGAGGAAACATCATAAACAGCCGCCCTCATACTGTCATACACTTTTGAGACCAACTCGGAACGTTCATCGGTAATAAGTGAAATCAAGGTAAAAACCAAAACGAGCAACGTTATTCGCGAAAGCGACGGAAATGTTATAAACCAAAATTCTTCCCATTTTGTCGCTCCCTCTACTCTTGAGGCCTCATAAAGCGACGACGGTACCGACTGCAGCCCGGCAAGGAAAAGAACAATCTGCACTCCGCAATTCCAAATCAGGTCAAATATTCTGTTTATAATTTGATTGAAATATTTAGCAATACTACTGCCGAGTCCCAGCTGCCCGGTCAAATCGGAAATGTTTATCATTCCGGCGGACAGCGACTCATTTACGCCCAGATCTGATATTTCACTTCTCGTTGTTGAAAAAAGCAATCCAATAACAACCCCGCTGGCTATTATTACCGGCAGAAAGTACAGTGCCCTGAAAAACAGCCGTCCTTTGAAATTTTGGTTAAGTAAAAGAGCCAGAACCAAGCTTACAAGTATTATGATGGGCAATGAATAAAAAATAGGAATTATAGATTCTTTAAGCCAACTCATATAGTCCGGGTCAGACACAAGTACCCTTTTGTAATTTGCAATTCCGGAAAAGGTCATATTGATTTTTCCGGAATCCACGGTAACACTGCTGAACGAATAAATCACAGACTGTATAACCGGTATAATGAAAAAAATCAGCATACCGCTGGCCCATGGCAGGATAAACATAAATCCGTATCTTGACTTCAGTGTTTCTATTCCCCTGTGTTTTTTCGGCTTCATTGCTTATCCCCCTCTTTCACCTTAAAGCTCAATGCCTCAAGCTTTTCGCCGGCAACAGTTTCCTCAAAGTCGTTATAATTTACAAAAACCGTAACTCCGTTTTCAAAAACGGTTTTTCTCACGCCGTCACTTATTATTTCGTGTGAAACAATTCCCGAATCGGAAATTGTTTCGTAATAATTCGAAAGAAGGCTATAATTCGATAAAATACTCCCCTTCACACCGTCATACAGAGACGAATAGAAATAATTATAATCAGAATCAATCAGCCTGTTATTCCAACTTGCGATAACGGTGTAATCCAATCCGCATCCGCTCTCAACCGCGGACAAAATTGTCTTCTCGGGGGATTCGGAAAGATTTATGCTCTCACAGCTCATAGGAACATATCCTCTGAATACCATTTGATAAAAAGGAATATCGCAGGTAAAAGAATAATCCTTGTCCGATCCGGTCGGCGAATTAACAATTATATCCGAATTGACGGCAGCATACGCATTTGCATCGGATGACATGAATTTACAACCGCCATTTTTAATACCTTTAATTGCCTTTACCGCTTCGTCGCTGAAGTTTGATTTTGAATGATAACGTGTATTTTCTTTATTTCTGTAATCGGAATAGGAAAGCGAGGATAGCGTGGAAAGTGAAATTCCGTTAAGTTTCCAATTGACTGTTTTATCAATCAACTTATCAACTGCCGATGAGAAATGTCTCGGTGACAAAAAATAATACCTTGACCCATCGACGGCATCACGCACAGCTTTGTCCGATAAATACATTGCCTTTCTTTGACCGGTTACCGAATAGATGCTGTCACTGAATGCGGAAAACCCTTTACCGTTCTTTGAAAATCGACAAATATCAAAATCGACAAAAAGATCTATTCCCTTTTTATTGCAGTAATCGGTCAGATTACGCATATCGGTCGCAGTTCCGCACTTTTTGCTTATTTTGTAACCTCCCGCTATTTTTCCTATATCAATACTGTCTTCTCCAAAGCCCTTTAAGTTGACCGTCAAACCGTTTGCACTTATTCCCATATCATCAATAATGCCCGCCACATCGCTTATCTTTGTTGTGGAAAGTACTGTTTTATACGGTATGCCTAAAAACGATTTTTTAACCAAAGTACCGCCTATAAAATTAAGGTTCAGCCTGCTTTGTGTATTTTCTCGCGTAAGTCCGCACTCGCTCACAAGATAATTGCGGTAGGTGTCTGCCATACCCGAGTATCCGGCATTTTCATCCGTCAAAGGATAAAATCGCACAGAAATTTCCGCGTCAAGCATATTATCGTCATAAATATATGTGTCTGCCGTTTCGTTGGCATAAACCTCAGAAAGATGACGCGTATTACCTCTTAAAGCAAATGTCGAATATACCGCCGAATATCCGTATGTCTTGGCTCCCGAAACAGATTCGACAGTTGCCGAGTCCGTTCCCTTTTCAATAATTGCAAGTATCGCGTTATCTCCCGATTTTACGCCGTACACCGGCAGTCGGATATCGCGATTGTTTGTTGAGTCATACCAGTATTCAAGCGAGGAGTCCTTACCGAAAACCTGAGCGCTGTAACGGCTGCCGAGCGCGCCGTTTTCCTTAACACCTGAAATTGCTCCCGATCCGGACGGAATAAAAAGATAAGAATTATCGCTGTTATTTTTCGCCGAACATAAAAACGGGGCTAATGAGACGGCGGTCACAATATTGTTGCTTTCCTGTATTTCGGAAGTATTAACCGAAACCGTTAAATAATTATCATTAAGAGTATATGTAATCGGCACCATTATTTTTATCTCGTCAAAATAATATTCCACGCGTATTTTGTTTTCAATTCTTCGGCAAATAATACGCCCGCCGTTCGTCGCACCGTCATAAGCAAAGGTCTCGTTATCCACCTTATCGCCTTTGCCCTTATAGCGTATAGTTACAGGCGACATTACCATACCGTGCTTTTTCAACGGCATTCCAAGCTCGTCAAGTTCTTCCGTGCCATCACTCTGCGGTGAAGTTGACCATTTTCTTCCGGTGTTAAGCTCCGTAAGTATTACACCGGCGGTCACCGAATCAAATTCTAATCTGTAATTCCGGTTTTCAACCGTAACGCCGTTTTCAGGATATTCCGTTGATGCCGTACTGTCAAATTTCGGTCGGATATGTGCGCTCTTTCCGCCGCATGCGGAAAGAAAAAGCATTGTGAGACAAACGATAAAAGTCAATATTTTTTTCATCTGCTTTGCCTCCTAAATAATTAACAATTCCGATACGACTGTTACTATAAAACCATAAAACTGCTGTGCCAAAATAAATACCAATACCGCTAAAAACACAACCGAAAGCATTGCAAATAACGTAAGCACAGTTGTACCGATAAGCTTTGCCACTCCGTATTCGTGTATTTTCGTCAAAGCCGACATCATCATAAGAACGAAATATAAAATAATAACCGCATCCAGAATATGAATAAAGCTTGCCTCATCCGGCAAAAGAAAATGAGTGAGAATCAGTCTCAAAAACTTGCCGACTATAACGGGGAAAAGGCTGTAACACGTAACAATTACTATTTCTTTGAAACGTCCCTTTCCCTCTGTAAGCGAGCATACCATCCAATTTGCAACAGCAAAAAGAACCACTGCGCCGACGGTTCGTACAAAAGCCCATAGAGAATTGAATGCAGCGGAGCTCCCCTCAGAAAACATAAATCCGCTTGCGAGGTTTTGTAAAACCGTAACAATATAAAATGCCGCCGCCAACACAGCGCTGATTACCAGTGAACCCTGACCCTTTTCCTTAATCTCCGCGAAGCAATTTGCCGGATGAACAGACGCCGCCAGCATCAATTTAAGCTGTTTATTTTTTATTATGTTTACATTATGTTTTGCGGTATAAGCAAATACTGCTATCACTCCGATAATAAGCACGAAAGCACAAACAAAAATAACGGGAAAGTATTTGTTGATAATTTCGGTGCGTCTGAATCCGAAAGCAATTGCATAAGTTTCTTTATCATAGCCGTTTTTCGCACATTGCATTGCAGATTTATAATCCTGCTCTCCGATATATGCGTTTGCAAGACCGCTGTAAGCAGGCTGAAAATTCACATCTTCATTCAGAACCTCCTGCCAACCTTTTTTTGCGTCCGAATAGTGTCCGTCAAGTGTCATTGCGGTGAGTTTCTTTATGTTGCGACCGTACTCGGTAATCTTAAAAACCGTTATAAGGTTTGTCTTGCTGTCCGCAACTAATATTTCCTCGCCGTCGTTCTTTAATGCGATGCTTACCGGATATTTAAAAGTGCCCTTTTGTGTTCCGTCACCCATTCCGCCGCCGAAAACCGAAATTACACGACAGGATGAATCATACATAAAAATTTTACCGTACTTTGATTCCAGCGCATAAATAAAGCCGCCCGAGTCAACCTCTACATCGCATAAATTCTGATTTGAATAGCTTCTGTATTTTGTGGTGCTTTGTTTTTCATCAACAAAATTGATTGAAGAAGAATTAAGTATGTTTGTACCCATTCCGCGGCTCAGTTTTCTTATTTGGCCGGTTCTGCTGCCGTTTTTGGTGTAGCCGTTACAGGTATAAATAAATCCTTCATTATCTATTGTAAGATCCGTAAAGCAGTAAGGAAGCTTTCGCACCGAGTTTGACTTTTTTTCATTATTCGGAAATATCCGCCCAACAATATTTGACAGTACCGCTGAAACCGAAATTTCTACTTCGTTCGCACCGAAAAATCCTAAAAATTCCCGCTGCGGAGAATATAACAATGCGCCGCGATACGATCCGTCGCTCAGCACATACATATATCCGTATTTATCAACCGCTACCGCCTGAGGTTTGAAATTAAAATCATCCGAAATCAGCTTTGACTCGGGCAGACCTATTGTTTCAATCAGTTTTCCTTGTGTGTCTGAATGTATTATTCGTTTATTTTCAGTATCGCAAATAAAAAGTGTACCATCATTATGAACATAGATTCCCTGTGCACCATCGTAATTACCGGCGTCGCCTATCAAACCTATTTCTTTTACCAAACGGCGGTCTGCATTAAGAATTACTATGCGCGATTTTTTGTCAAGAATATAAGTATTTCCGTCGGAATCCGAAGTGATATCTGCAAGTTCTGAAAAATTTTCAACACCTATATCATCGGAATTTATTACAACCTCCGTCTCATATGCGGCCTTATTGTAAACCGCTTCTCTTGTACCGCCGACATTTTCCCAATATGTATAGCTATCGGTCGGAACGGCAGCTGAAACCGAAAGAGGAATAAACAGCATTGCAAAAGAAGATAATGCCGCCAAAAATGCAATCCTTTTTCGACTCAAAATTTTCCAACTCCTTCGAAAAAATCATTCCTTGATTCCGGCGCTGCTCATAGCCTCAAGTACATTACTTTGAGAAATAAGAAAAACCAGTATCGGAGGTATCATCATTATAACCGTAACCGCCATTGCGCTTCCCTGCCTTGCTATTCCTCCGGCAGTAATCTGAGTTACTATTTGCGGCAGCGTTTTCATCTGCTCGGTAAAAACGGTACCGTTCGGAACAGCAGACCAGATATCCCTAAATCCGAAAAGTGCCAGTGTGAGCCAAGCAGGTTTAATCATGGGCATAACAATCGCCCAAAAAATCCTTAAATAGTTTGCCCCGTCCATTTTCGCCGCTTCCAGAAAAGCGTCGGATACATAGCCGTCGATATATTGTTTAGCAAGAAATACCCCCAAAGTTGAAGAAAGCTGCGGCAGAATATACACCCAATATGTATCCATTATTCTCAATTTTGAAATGATTAGATACTGCGGCACAAACAGCACAGTAGCGTTAAACATCAATGCGAACTGTATTACCCAAAAAAACGTATTGCGACCCTTAAATCTTCCCTTTGAAAGCCCGAACGCCATCATAGTAGAAATAATAATATAAAGAAAGGTTGTTATAACACTTATAAAAATACTGTTGAACAGATATCTTGAAAGCGGAACTCTGAGTGAGGCAAGCAGATCCGGTAAAACACTGTAGTTTCCCAGGGTAGGTCGCCTGACAAAAAAACGCGGTGGGAAAATAAGCAGTTCGTCTAAAGGCTTAAACGATGTGCAGACCGAATAAACCAAAGGCAAAACGGAAAACATACCCGCTAAAGCAAGGAAAATAAATAATGTGACATTTCCGTATTTTGAGCGCGTCACACGTTTAGTCATAAACCCAGAAGAGTAGGTATCGGCAGTTTTTTTCATTAGTATCACATTAAACTCCTTATTTCTGAACAGCAGAAAGAATCTTTCCTATCACAAGACGCACCGACACCATAATAACGAAAAGTATTACCGCCATTGCCGATGCATATCCCAACTCATATCTTGTGGAAGCCATATCACTCATAAGTGAGACTATTGTATCAACAGCATTGGATTTACTTGGGTATCCCGCTAACGAGGTGGCAATTTCGCTTACGGAAAAACTGCTTTGAATTTGCATTACCGCACTGAACAGAAGCATATTTGACATAGCCGGCAATGTGATATACCTTAATTCCTGCCAACGGTTTTTAATGCCGTCTATCGCACCTGCCTCATACATATCTCTGCTTACGTTTTGAAGTCCCGAAATATTTGCAAGAAATGATACACCCATGCTCTGCCATAATTGCACTATAATAATTATCGGCATTAAACAGTCGGCATTTTTAAGCCACGTCACAGGCTCCGTAATTACTCCGATTGAAAGCAAAAGACTGTTAACGTATCCGTAGCTGTCTCCGCTGAAAGCAACTTGCCATATGAAATAGGCGTTTCCGACCAAAGCCGGAGCATAAAACATAAACGAAAGAGAAGCCCTGACTCTCGGAGAAAATTCATTTACCATCCACGCAAGTATAAAAGAAAGCAAAAAACCTATGGGACCCGCAATCACGGCAAATACCAGAGTGTTTCTGACGGTTATTCCGAAAACATCGTCTTCCACAAACATTCGTCTGAAATTTTCAAATCCTATATATTTCGGAGCTGATATCATATCGTAATCCGTAAAACTCAACGATATTGAAAATACTATCGGCAAAACCGTGAAAACGAAGAATAAAAGCGAAAACGGTAACATCATTAAAAAAATTTGATATTGTTCTTTAAAAGTTCCGTTTTTGCGATTCTGGCATTTGCCCTGCATTTTTCTACTCCTCTCCGCAATATTGCCGCACCTTACGGTCAATTTCGGCATTAGCGATTTTTTCCCATTTTACGGCTGCATTTTTAATATTGTTTTCATTGTTTACAATTTCCCAAAACATCTGATCAACCGAACGGACAAGATAATAGCTTCCGGGTATTTCCGGAATTTCTTTCACATTTTCCCATTGCCGATTCAGTATTTCCAGGTCCTTACTGTTCCAAGATAGTGAATTGAAGGCTTCCATATTAGAGGTTTTAATTCTGCCGACTGTGCCCAAAATAGACTCAACACTGTTATTATATCTTTTCTGAGTTGCGGCGTTTGTCCACCATTTAAGAAATTCCCATGCATATTTTTTCTTGTTTGATTTTTCTATAATAGAACATCCCGTTCCGTATCCTGCTACGGCTCGGTTCAACGTACCGTCTTCATTATAAGTTCCCGGAACAAGCGCAATTGCCCATTTACCCTTTATTTCAGGCGCCGTTGAATAAAGCGTCATATAGGTTGAATAAGAAGCAATTCCCAGCGGCATTGCACCTAACCTGATTCGATTATAGAAATCGGCTTCTTTCAAAATATTGCTGTCCATATACAGGGATGTCCACTCTTTTATAACTTCAACAACCCTGTCCGAAGAAATGACCGAAGCGTCCTTAGATTCGTTATAAAGCGAAATGCCCCTTTGATTCAGTAAGGTCGGAAATATATTTAAGCTTCCGATCCCGGTATTGACTGTTGCGGTGCTTGTCATTTGTGTATAAGGCACATACACATTCATATTATTGCGCTGAATTACAGTAGTCGCATATTGAAATTCTTCCCATGTGTTCGGAGCTGTTAACCCAAGATTTTTGAAAATGTCCGTTCTGTAAAACATAATCATAAATTCCTGAGTATCGGGCAAAGCGTAAAGTGCCTTGCCGTAGGAGTACGGTTCTTCGGCACCGGGTTGAAACCGTTCTAAGACGCTTTGATAATCATCAAATTGAGTTAAATCCGCCAATGCTCCGCGTATTCCGAGATTTACCGGCTCGGTCCTTGCCATCTGTAATGCAACATCCGGGAAATTATCGGAAAGAATTCCGTTTATAAGCGAAGCGTTTACAATTTTCACATTAACCTTTATTCCGGTTTCCTGTGTAAACGAATCGGAAATTATTGAGTTAAGCGCCGCAGCCTGATCCTGTCCCCAGTTGACCCAAAGGCTAATACCTTCCGAATTGTCATCGGAATTATCATTTGTATAATCCCCGCTGAATGACGCTAAAAATTTCCTGAAACCAAAACTGATTTTTCCGATTAACCCCACATTTTTGCAAACCGACTCTTTCCCGTACGGAACTAACTGTATTTCATCTAAATACAGCGGCATTTTAAGCATATCGTTAAGCCAGGCACTGAGCGATGTATAATTTGAATAGTAATCGCTCAGGTACTGTTGTGCCGAATATTTATTGCGCAGCATATTGTCTATAACGCGCGTCATATTTTCCATACTTGCAACGCACTGGGTCATATTTTTTCCGCTTGACTTTTTCATATCGGATGATAATTTCAAAATCCCGTCGCGGCATTCAATTAAATTTTTTTCAAAATCCGGTATCTGGTTAAAAAGTTCATAATCCGTATTGACATCGGGTGTTTCCCCTGTCAGCATAACAATACTGATGTACTGCTCGCTCAGCTTATCCGTAATTTCCGACAGCCTTTTTACAAACATATATTGTGAGCCTATCGTAGCCTCCAGAGATATTGTATGCTCGCCCTTTTCAAGCGGTATGTAATAGGCATTTCCGTTTTCATCGCCGAAATTATAATACTTCCACCCCGTTGTATACGGAAAAGCTATTTCCTTTGCCTCGGCAAAAGGTATTTTTTCATCAATTCTGAGCATTCGAAGACTGTTGCCGTTTATCAGGTCAGACTGTTTATAACGCAGTACCAGCTTGTAATATCCGGACTCCTCAACATTGAAGTTCCATTTCAATTTTTCTCCGGGTGACTGCCAGCTTGTGCCGCCTATGCAATTAATTTTTTGCTTATACGGATCTGACGGGGTCATACCGGAATCGCTGTTATCCGACTTTGGTATTATTGTATTCGACGTTTTTTCATCAGCGTCTTCACCCTGCAAATAAATAATGTCCGCTTTCCCTTTTACCGTTTTATAATTATCCGAAATTTCTGAATATGTCTTAATTTCTTCCGGTTTACAAAGGGTTATTCTTTTGATTTCTACCGCTTGATTAAAACCTATAAGCTTTATTTCATGCTCACCCTCATTCAAACGTATTGAAAACGGATCAACTGAAGTCCCGTCTTTCCCCCGGAGTATTTCCGAAAGATAGCCTTCCTTTTCTTCCTGCTCCGGTGCATATTCGTTACCGAAAGAATCAAGCGTTGGCTTATCGAACGCGTTTTTCCAAATGCGTGATAAAACAATTTTTCCCATTCCGGGTTCGGGGTATTTATCATCAACCATAAGTCCGAATTCGGCGTTTACGCCTGTGCTTATCGGTTTCCACTCCATTTCTATATTATAAACGGCGCTTTGACCGATTTCCGTACTTAATGTTGCACTCCCGGTTTCATCCCCTAAAATCAGTGACCCGTTTTTGAAAATGGGTTTTCCGTTTTCAACAGTAGCCGTTTTCAAATTCAAATCAACCGAAGTTTCAATGAGATTCGAAGGCTTGATTTCATTCAACGCATTTTCGCCGTATTCGGCAGATACATTAAAAAAGGGGAAAGCATTTATAAACAATGCTGCCGTAATTAAACCTGTAAAAATATTTTTTACGTTGATCTTCATTTTCTCACCTTCATTTTCTGAAAAATGCAAGCCGTTATCAAAAAATACTATTCCTTGGTAGTCCCCGTCCAAATACTGCCCTCATTTTCCTTTTGGTATATCCTTATATATTCAATAATAAACTCCGACGGCAAAGATTCATTTTCAATCAGTTTCCCGGCAGTATCTACCGCATCAATATCCTCAACATAAATAAAATTGGTAAATATCATTTGCATTGGCTGTGCCAGGTATTCGTTGTACTCATTACTAAGCTCATTAAAACCGTTTTTCAGATCAAAGGTCATATAATCATTGCCGTCGACACCGACAGTAATTTCTTTCGGAGTCCATTTCATTGAGTAAATATGGTATTCGTTACTTCTCGTATCAATTTCCGGATAGCGATAGTGCGATATTTCTAAAGGATAAGAAGTATGACCCGATTCGGGTATAACATATTTTCCTGCGTTGGATTGATCCCACCATTTATGAAAATTAGGAACAATATCCGTCTTTGAAGAAAATACCTCAAATATATCAAATTCCAACCTGTAAGGCACACCGGAGTATGTATAGGGTTTACCGCCGTTATTCGGGTCCGATGTTTTTTTCCAAAGCGGTTCTGCCCATGCGGTAGTCATCCACCACGACGGCCATGTACCTTTAAACATCGGTACTCGCGCTTTTATCTCCGCATAACCGTACATAAAACCCATTTTCTCTTTCGTTCCGACTTGACCCGTTGCGTATTGCGCCTCTGAATTAAGCTCGCTGAAATACCTGACGGTTCTGATCTTAAGCCGCCCGTCTTCAACTGCAATAACTTTCTTTTCCTTTGCCTCGTTGCCCGAAAGAGCCGTAAGAAGGGTTGTGGGCTGCATATAATATTCATTGTCTATCCATTTGTTATCATCAAGATTTAAACCGTCAAATTCATCTCCCCAAACATACTTGTAACCACCGGTTATATTGGACACAAAGTCCTTTGCCTCACCGGAAATAAGCTTAACCGAACCTTTTTGTCTTTTTTCGGCGGTAAACCATTTAACCGCCTTTTCCACCATTGCAAAATGCCCGCCCTCAAAAATCAGTTTGTCGTTTTTCAATGAAACCGCGAACTTTTTTTCGTTTAACTCAGTACGGTAACGGTTCGTATTTCCCACCAAAATTTCTTTTTCGGTTATTTCCGAATTGTCCTTTTTAATCTCCGGAGCTATACCGTCATTTTTTCTGAAAAAATCCTGTAATAATTTTGCAGATGCATAATTCCTGTCATCGGAATAAATAATTACATATCCATCCGGCCCGTTCCACGCCGCGTCGCGTGAGCTGTATTCGGGAGAGTATTTCTCAATATACTTTTCCTCTGTTTCGGGCTTATATAACGCTCTTTTTTCGCCCTTAAAGGTATTATCATCCTCTGTATACTCTTCCCTACGCTCCTGCTCCGGTTCTTCACTTTGCGATTCGTTCGGAACAACAATTTGCTGAATAATTTTTTTCTTTTTGGCAGGCTTCTTTTCTTCCCTGCAACCGACGGCTGCAATCAAAGTCAGAACGGATAATGCAATGCATACCGTTTTTAAAAAATATTTTTTAAATTTCACAGTTAAACTTTCCTTCCTTCATCAAATTGATTACAGCCTTAACTCAGAATCGGCTTTAACTTTTTTTGAAGATCTCCGCCTCGGAAATATCATTTTTTAAATAAATACTTTCCGTTTCGGGATTTTGGTAAAGTCTTACCCAATCGACACAATAATTTATCGGCATAGAGTCCTCAGCCGTCGCCGCGCTCCCGCACGGATACCACTCGCTTTCTTTTGTGAACATTTCATTATTGATAATTATGTACAGCGGCTCGTGAAATCCCCCGGTATCGGGATATACGGCTGAAGTAAAGCCTGAGTTTTCATCAATAGGGAAATGATAATAACACTCGTTATCAACAAAGAATTTAACCTCGTGGGCATCCCATTCAAAACCGTAAATATGGTACTCATCATTAAGCGTTTTATTATTTTTAAATTGATAAGCCCGCACGATATCATTCTCACTGCCTGTCAACATCTCATGCCCCGCTTTCCCCCATTTATGAAGGTTCGGAATCAGCAGATTTTCGCTTGAAAACACTTCGAAAATATCAATTTCGGCAAACCATCCTATTTTTTCGTTATGGAACGGCGTGTTGCCGAGCATCCAGAATGAAGGCCACGCACAATGCCTAAACGGAATTTTCGCACGCATTTCAACATAACCGTATTTAAACAGCATTGTTTCCTTTGTAGCAAGCCCTTCCGGCAATGAATATTTCCCGTCGTCTTCCCTGTATATTTGCAACTGCAAGTTACTGTTTTCTATGCGCGCGTGCCTTGTATCGTTGTTATAAATTCGGTTTTCACAATTCATTGAGCGAAAAAAAGTCCATTTTTCTTCATCTATTTTTTCTCTGTTAAATTCATCGTGCCATATAAGTCTCCTGCCGTATTTTTCCGCAGGTATGTTCAGCGATGTACATCGACTGATAAAATCTTGCATTTAAAACTACTCCTCATAAGTCCTGCAGTATAACTGCTCCCTTAAAACATATACAGTATAGCATACCGACCTTTTATATTGAATACATATTTTATTCACGAGTATGGATATTTTATTCAAAGCTGTTTTTTTAGGATCTAATTTTTAAAAATGCTTTTTCTTAAAAAAATCCGCAATCCAAGATATTTTCTCATAAAGTTGTTGACTATAAAGTGATTTTATTGTAAAATGATTATACAAAACAACTAATCACAACACTTATTACAACAAACAGTTTTTGTAATAAAAATTACCTTTTAAAGGAAATTCAAATGGATAATACAGTCAGCTATATTACTACCTGCGGTAAACTGACAGGAAAAAAATACTGGGATTACGGTCCCGTTGCGAGAGATGTTTACATACTCCATTATATAATAAGCGGAAAAGGATATTTGGATTTCGGCGATAAGCATATTACGTTGGTTGAAGGTCAGAGTTTCTTAATACGACCCTTTTTGCCGGTTCATTATTACTCCGATTCTGAAGATCCGTGGGAATATATATGGGTCGATTTCAGAGGAAATGAATTTGAAAAGCTCATAGGAAATATTCAATTTCAAAAAAGCAATTGCGTTATAGAGTATACTGCCCCGCAATATGTACTGCCTCTTATGGAAAGTATATACCGCGAATATAACGGAGAAGATCACAAAAACTTTCACAAAAACTTTTGTAATGGGCTTTTAACCGCAATTCTCGGCATTTATACAGATCTGTATCCCGCTCCGGAAAACAGCATTTATACACAGCAATTTTCATTTGCTCAAAAGCTGATAGAAGAAAACTACCAAAATAAAAATTTTCAAACAAAACACATTGCCGAAAAGCTCAATCTCAGTAATTCCTCACTTTACAGGCTGTTTAAGGAATTTGCAGGCATATCGCCAAACCGCTATTTAATAAACTACCGCATTGCAGTGGCAAAAAATTTAATTGACTCCGGCGAAAAAATACACATTGCATCACAAATGTGCGGTTATGACGATCCACTGTATTTTTCCAGAGTGTTTAAGTCAGTAACGGGTATGTCCCCCAAACACTATAGTCAACAAAATCCAGCTAAAGATGCACATCAGGAGACATATATGTTTCTAAAAAAAGAAATGTCGGAAAACGCTCCGTAATTTCTTGCGGTTTTTACCGCTATCGGCTGTGTTTTCCAACATTTTTCTGTCTTTTTATTCCCGACAAACATCTATACAAAATGTTCGGCGGCAATTTCTTGTCGTCAAATCTGACGCAATGTCTGATCACATATAAATTAACGAGACGACTAATAAACCGAAACACTTTCTTGATTAGCTCAACATAAATTATGCCTTTTTTGTTTACTGCGGCGCAAAATTTGACTTTAACCACTCTTTAAAAATCAATATCATCAATAAAGCATCAAAAGCATATTGATTTTTTTAAACTTGTGAGATAAGGCTTGAAAAGGCGAATTTTGGAAAGTTTCTCTTTTCTCAACAGCCGCTCCAAAACCGAGTGCCGAGGGTTCGATCCCTTCTGCCCCTGCCATAAAAGGGTA
>OLSX01000686.1_pt1 | contig 33627 bp, 35 predicted proteins | sample 1673141 | NCBI WGS metagenome assembly OLSX01 (sample SAMEA3136759, study PRJEB25190) | human gut metagenome | biome: human gut; feature: human-associated habitat; material: faeces | place: Austria | collected 2013 | reverse complement strand
GTAAAGCGCAGACGACGTAAAGCCTCTTTATCTGATAGTGAAATCATGACGATTTGCCTCCTTGCATCATGCAATACGAAAGAAGCGAGGATGGCATAGACTATGTAAATGCCTTTCCAATATCCATTCAGGAGGATGCCGACTTGATGCCACTGATGGAGAGGCTACTAGACAAGCAACTCTCCAGTGCCAAAGTATTCTGTAGCTCTGTCCCCGAGAAACAGTTGAGCCGACTGGTTATCACGGAGAAATACGACATCATCCTGCCCGATTATCATAATATGCAAATCAAGATGGAGCCATTGATAAAAGCTGTATTCATCCTCTTCCTGCGCCATGAGGAGGGCATCGTATTCAAGAGCCTTTCCGAATATCGAGAAGAGCAACACACCATCTATCTCGCCATTTGCGCCAAGCAGGAAATCCCAGTGCATCTATCTGCAGAGAAGATTCGCCAGAGCATAGATGCCTTGACCAACCCTCTCTCCAATTCCATCAATGAGAAGTGCGCCCAAGTGAGAGCCGCCTTCGTTTCACAGTTTGACGAGTCACTCGCCAAGTACTATTATATAGATGGAAGAAGAGGCGAAGCTAAGAAGATTATACTAGACAGGAAACTCTTGGAATGGAAAACTGTTGTCGTACGAGATTAAAATTGTTGTCGTACGACATAAAGGGTAAGAAGTATGGAACACATCATAACTTGGTACAATATACCCATTCAGTATACCAGATGCCTTCAATCTTTCGTATACATCCCTAGCATTCTGTCCTAATCGACGAGACAAGTTACCAATGCAATACGTTGCGAAAACTACTGTATCTTTATCCATACATCAATTGCTTTTTTGTCATTATCGATTGCAAAAATAGGCTCAGGGGAGATTGTCTTATCCACGGACAATCTCCCCTGAGCCAAAAAATCAGCGGAAAATACAAACTATACTACTCATGCATGGTTGCATAGGCTAGTTTCTGCAGAATTCGCCCTTTCCCATATAAGTTGCGGATTTGAGGTATATAAAAGTTCTAACTTATGAAATCTAAAACTAACTTTTTCTTATATATAAATATGTGTAACTAAAAAATCGACTAAAATTCTAACATAAAAATGCCATAAATATACATTATTTTCGGGCTTTAACAAAAATAATCATCAAAAATGTAGAGATTAAATAGATTTTTTTGTATATTTGCACTATCAAGTGAATTGTAAAATTATGAATAACGACTGGACATCAGTGTTAGAAATAAGGTTTATATCACCTATGAACTTCAAGTTACTCCATGTAGTACCTTCTATGTGGTGTCCCCTAGGAATGCGCTATGGAAATAGGTCCAAATGATGAAGCATGGTATGCCATGAGAGTTACTTATGGTAGAGAACTTAAAATTCAAGCAGCTATGAATGGAAAGTTCGAAACCTTCATACCCAAATGCTATAAAACAGTAGAGCGTTTTGGAAAAAGACACTATGAACTTACATCCTGCATCTCGAATCTTCTTTTTGTTTATGGAACAAAAAATCAAATAGAAGAAGAAAGACAAAAACAAGCAGAAATTAAAAATGACAAAAAATGGCATCTTCTAAATTTCATAATGAATCATGAAAACAAAATGATTACAGTTCCCAACAAACAAATGGAGGACTTTATCCGTGTTAGTAATCTCCCAGCAGAAGAACTCATACCTTTAGATATTAGAGAGGGAGAATCATTAACAGGACAAAGAGTAAAAGTCATAGACGGCCCATTAGTTGGCATTGAAGGCTTTATCAAAAGAATAGAAGGAAATAAAAGAGTTGTTGTAACGATTGATGGTATGTTAGCAACAGCATTAAAATTCATATCACCATCATTATTAACAAAAATTTAGTAGTCAATCAAATAGAAAGCTATAAATACACACTCATTTCTTTTATAAACAAAGAATATAATGTAACTATCGTACAAAATGGCAGCATTGACAGATGGTGATTGGCTACATTAAATTTGTTAAAATATAAATTCCTATGTTTTACTTAAAAAACAAAAAACATGGCAGAACAAATTAATTATGGCTATGAGCCAAACAATGAAATAGATAAATTTGATTCTAATGTATGGCAAGGAAATCAACCAACATGTGCCATACGAAGTCAAGAAATAATTCTTCGTGACTATGGCATATGCCATACGCAAGAAGAACTGATTGAATTTGCAACAAAAAATGGATGGTTTAATCCATCACCTGAAAATGGGGGAACTGATAAATATTCAGTAGGCAACATATTAGATGCGTGTGGTATTCCTACCACACGCAAAGATAATGCTACCATCAATGACATTATTTCTGAACTAAAAGCTGGTCATAGGGTTATTGTTAGTGTCGATGCTGATGAATTATGGGTAAAAAATGAATCTAACCTGCTTAAAAGAGTAGCAGGGCAAATTACTAACAAAACCAATGACACAATACAAAACTTTTTAGGTATAGAAGGGGCAAACCATGCACTGATTGTTGCTGGTGCCAATATAAATACAAAGGATCCATCTGACATAAAGGTTACACTAATTGATCCTGGCACAGGAGAAGTGTGTGTTGAATATGAATTTAAAGACTTTCACGATGCATGGAGCGATGGTCACTGCCGCATGATTTCTACGAATATTCCAGCACCATTTCAATACAATTATCACACTCATCAGATTGAACCATCGAACTTTAATACTGATTATTCACCATCTATGGCTGTTATGCCAGATGGCCTAGCGAATCAGTTCCAATTACCAACAGATTATTACACAAAATATGAAGATTTGCAACCTGCCTATGATGATAAAGAAAACTTAATAGGCAATGATGTTGAAGATGCAGAATTACAAATTTCTCTATATGAAAATCATCAAGATGACACTGATTTGCAGGAAGATGATTTAATTCTCAATAAAGAAGAAGATACTCATGCTGAGATATATCAAGAAGATTTCGCTTTAAATCCATCGTATCAGTTGTCAAATGTAGACAATGATGGCAACGAAAGTGACACCGATGATAGCGACATCAACTATAATGGCACAGAAGATTATTTAAACGATAATGAAAATGGAGAATAATGATGCTTTTCAAAACCAAGTAGGTGACAACAAACAACATATGCCAGGATGTAGTCCATTCTTTTTGAATAGTTCGGCCCTGTCAATACTAACCAATAAAAAGAACCGTAAATATGCAAAAGATAGCGCAATGGCAGATATTAAATTCCAACGTGAACTTCTTCACCAAAAAGAATTTTATGAGGATTTAAAAGAGGCTGAAGATACAGCTTTTAAACTCTGGTTAAGAAATAAGCAACGAGAAGATGCAAGAATAGAAAATGCCAAAAGATTGGAAAATGATTTGCAAAAAAGCGAACTGCAAATGTTTTTCAAAGACTGGCCTTTGCAAATATCAATTGAGGCTGTAAACGAAAAAAGAAAGAGGGTTCATAATGGAATTCTTCCAATCAACATTATTATTGGTAAACATTTCATGAAGGATGCAAGCGATCCTCTTGCGCAAAAATACTCTAACGTTGTAGATGGAATAAAATCGTCATTAAATGGTTTTGGGATAGCAGAAACCAACGTATATCGATTTAAAGACGATTCAACCTTATTCGGAGGTGCGGCATTGGCTTGTATCTATTCCATGATGAACACCCTACCATCTGTAGTGATATTGCCTCGTATTGACAATAGGCACAAGCAGCTTATAATTTCAGTTGGAGTATGGAGTCAAGACTCATTGTTCCCGATTCAGAAGGAAGTGTTACGTCTTAATTATGATTCAATACGCATTAAACTAGATAAAGAATATCTTGACTATAAAATAGCCGAGATACAAGCCTCATTTATAACAGTAGCTAGTGTATTGAATGATGCATACTCTATTTTCGAAGGATGTCATTCTTTGCAATTTCCACTATTTGCAAATAAATTCAAAAATTATCCGCATCTAATGGAATTTGCTAAGAACGAATATGAATCACTTTTGAATGCAAATGACAAAGGTGTAAACATTGAAATTGGGCAAGGCGATACGATAAACTTGCCTTATAGCAATTCAACAAAGAAAGAAATAACAAAAATGCTCACTAAAGCAATAAAACAACTTTCAAACATTTAAATTATGCCTATAATTGCAACAGGAACCTTAATAACAATGGGCATACAGACCATTGTTACATTGGTTAACCAACGACTCAATAGTAAAAATGCTGCCGAGATAAAAAAAATGCAGCAGCAGGAAAAGCAAGAAATTCATCAACATAGCATAGAACGTGACTATAAAAGATTTCAAAGGTCATGTAAACTGCAATTGCAATTGGAAAAAGATGCACATAAAGAGCGACTTAAAGTCATCAACCAAGAGCTTTTAAACACTTTTGATAAGATGGCTCATCAAGCTAATCTTTGTTCTCATTATCCGTTAAATATAAGTCCTTATGTTATAGCACATTCTGTTATACCGACAAATGGGACTCAATTAGAAAATACAAGACAAGAGATTTTTTGTCTGCTTACTAATAGCAATGATAGCATTTTCAACAAAGAGGTTATTCCTTATATAGACATGGCTTTAGGCAATTTGATTTCTTCGTATTGGAATCAAGATAGTATGCACACTATGTGCTATTTCACCAACACATGGAATGAGAATAAGGCTTTCTGCGATGAGGACATAGATAATCTCAAGTCAACAATCGTAACACCAACGCTTACTGTAACACCGTATTTTGAGAAAAGCGATAACGGATACAGAATTGTGGTTAAAGTGAATATTTGGGGAATAGGTACAGAGCTTTCATGTAAGGTAATAACTGATATTACATTTTCAGAAATACCAACAAAATATTCTACCGAAGAAATCGATAAAATCGTATCTTGTTTAGTGCCTTCAATATTGTGTATAGCTGCTTTTAACGTAGATGCTTATTATTGGAGTAGCTATCATCAGCCTCCAATATTGCCAAAGTTAATACATAATGGTGTAATTAATCTTGAAAAGGGAGAAAAAGATACTTACATAAATGCGTATATACAACTTTACGAGACTGTGGTATTAGGTCATAGTAACACCTTGGTCAAAAACGATAGTTACAAGACCAACATTAAGGATATTGCAATGATTAATCTATGCAATCTTCCTGAACCAAATATTGATTTTCTTAGTAATATTTTGAGCATCACAAATGATTTTAAAGAATGTGAGCGGCTGATTGAACAAACATTTGTGAATCTATATGAAAGTAGGACAGGAGAAAAATGTATATCTGTAAAAAAAACTAATGTTCAACTATTAGATTTTGACGAGATGAAAATAGTGTCCGATTTAATCGAAATAGCTAATGACAACCACAGCTTTGCCATAGCAAAACTACTTACAAATTTAGTTGTTAAAAAAATTCAATTATAGCATATCTAACAATAACAACATATGAATGAAATTGTTATCAAACAAAGAATAGAAGTTGCAAAGATGAAGTTAGAACTTCTTAAGAGTCAGTTTACAAATACACAGATAGATATTTGTACGATTCTTGAACTTGCATCTCAAATAAGAGATAGCATAATCAACGATAGAGATGTTATGGAGTTCTGTAAGACTAAGACGGAGTTTGCTCTCAGCAGACAATCTATCCTAGATGAGATTCGTAAAATGCAATCGGACATCATAACAAAGTATGCTAAGCAATACAAAAATCTTGGGAATTTTAATGGCAATATTAAGGATTTTAATAATGCAAAACAAGATTTGCTGACAATGATAGAGAATGAAAAGGCATTAGATTTGTTTGCAGAAGTTGAAAGTACAGAAAATTCCAAATCGACACATTATAGCCAAACACACGAACAAACCCTCCGCAACGTAGTCAACGACTGTAAGAATGGACGATATAAAGTTCTCGTTATGGGAGATTTTCAATCTGGTAAATCTACTACTGTTGATGCCTTGTGCGATGGACGTCATGTATGTGCCATTGGCAAAGGTGTTGCTACATCAGCCGTACTTGTTACGGTTACATACGCAGATGAGGATTATGCCAAAATTAATTGGCGTACAAAAAAGCAGTTAGTTGGCATCTTTGCTAAAATTAAGCAATATCTGCCAGATTACGATTTTAGTGCATTCGACTTAGATAACAAACAGAATCGAGAAAGTCTCTTAAAAGTAATTAATAATTTACGTACAAGCAAGGATTGTCCCAACATGAGTGATGGAGATGCAAAGTTCTTGATGTTATGCGATTTTATTCTATATTACTATGGCACAGAAGAGCTTTCCAAAAAAATGAAAGCAAATCAAACTGTTACTGACCCCGCAGAAATAACCAAATTTCCAGACAAAGGCGAAGCTTTGTGGAAAAAGCAAGGCGTAAAAGGATTCAATATAGACGAAGTGTTATTCATCTTCATTGAGAGAGTGGATAGTTTCGTACAATCTGAGACGCTGCGAAAACTCAACTGTACCGTAATAGATAGTCCTGGTCTATTTAATAGTTCCTATGACACAATGGTCACCGAGCAAGCTATGGTTGAAGCGCATGCTATCATGTATGTATTACCTTATCATAAAGGGATAAATAAAGATATTTGCATGTCACTCTACAAGATAAAAGAGAATTATCCTGACGTACATAGAAAGCTGTTCGTAGTTAATAACATGCGTCCAGGCATGATAGAGGTGTTTGAGTCTAACTGTGAAAAAATTAAGGATTTGTTTGGAGCTGGAAAAGAATTGTATCCTTATGATGCAAAGTTTGCCTATTTACTTCAAGTAAAAGGACTTTTCGATACAGGCAAAGCATCAGAGAAAGATTATAGACACCTACTAAAGGTGAAAAAGAAAAGTTACGTAAAACCCGTGGAAAAGACTTTCAATACGTTCGCCGAAGCATGGGTTAACCACATAGCAGAATATAGAGGATTGGAATCTTATGATAGCATTTTGCAAGGAAACATAGTAGGAGGGCTTCAAGAGAGTGGATTTACAGATATGATTGATGCGCTGCGAAAATTTATCGAAAACAATGAGGCGTATGCTATTATAGTATCTAATGGTCTTGCCCTTATGATAAACGAAATTACTTCTATCAATAAAAGCCTTTATCGCAGCTATGTTGAACCATATATGTCTTCTTTAGAAGAAACTAAAAAACTATGGAAAAATCGAATAGAGAAGGCTGAAAAATTTCAAAGCAACATATCAGAAATTGCCAACAAAGTACTCTTTGATGATGATACTTCAAATTCGCTTTTTCAAAGAATGGCAGAAGAAGAGTATCTTAAATTGTTTACATCGGATTTTTATTCAGAAATTTCAAAAGCTATAGCACAAGTTTTATATGAAAACAAAAAAAAGTTGGTTGTTACAAAGTCTGTCTTTAAAAAGAAGGAGTTTAATGACAGATTCATTGAAATCTCCGCACCATTAATTCAAAAAAAAATAATAGAATTGATAGATGGGAAAATTCACTATCTGTACGACCTATTTGAAAGTGAACAAGACATGACAGTGAAAAATATGTTTGCTCCTGTTATAGCCAATATGGAAAATACATTGAAAAGAAAATGGAACTGTATATACAATGATAACAACGACATACAGATGCAGGACTACATTAATATTCCTAAAAGTCTAAAATCACAAAAGGTTAAAGGCAGTCAAAACACAACATATGATATAGATTCATTGGCAGACACAAAAAATGCAAAGACTCTATTTGATGGAATAGTCATTGAAATTTCTGCTATAGTAGCAGGACTATCAGCTATGATAAGTGGATATGTGATAGCCATTATGTGTGACCCATCAGGCATATCTCAGCTTTTGCTTGCTGTCCTATTAGGTATCGGCGGGGTGATACTCGAAGGTTTTGCACCAAATTACATAAGAAATGAATTTATAAATAAACTTTCGAAAAAACTGTTGCCAGAAATTAAGAGCATAAAAATTGAGGGAGGATTCAGAGAAACAGTAAAAGAGTGCATAAAGAAGGTCTTCAATCATTATATATCATGTTTGTCACTTGATATTCAGAAGATGAAAAATGAGCGAGACATAGCTTTGCACCCTACAGCCGACAAAGAAAAGCTGTGCTTCAGAAGTGTAAAGGCTATACAACAACTGAATGAGCAGTTAAAAGTTTACGATAAATATATACAAGAGCACCTTACTTATGAAACCACTTAGAATAGGCATTATAGGTGAGTTCCAATCTGGTAAATCACTGCTTGTTAATTGTTTATTACAACGTCCTATAGCTACGGTTGGTAGTGGAGTAGCCACTACTCATGCTGTGGTTAACTATCGCTATAGTAATAGGGATAACGAATATTTTACCTATCGCAAATACAACGGAAAAACCTATAGTAGATCTGTTGAGGAATTATGTGATCATGATACCGAAGAAGCTATCGATTTCATTAATGTTTTTCTAAAACATAATTTTTTAAAAGCATATGAATTGATTGACATTCCTGGTTTCGGGTCCAATACGACCGATAATAATTCCGCACAAAAAGCATTGCGCAATATTGACTTTGCCTTGCTGATTTCTTCCAATGACAAGGCCATTGGGGCAGATAGTGATACATTTAATGAGTTGCAAGAGTTGAAAACATACAATATTCCATACTACTTCATACTAAATTGTGTCAATACAGACCGATGGAATCATGATGATAGCCTGAATAGGGATATTGCAGAGAAAGACTTATCGCTACTTGAATTCTATAAACCTACGTGTTTTCCACTTGAAGATGACGGAATTAATATTATAAATTTCATGTGGTACTGGTATAGTATTTGTCCGCAAGATGATAATTTAATTAATAGAAATACACTACAAAATTCTTTCGCAAGGTATGAAATTGACTATAGTGTTAGACATGAAGTTGGACAAGCAAGTAATTTTAATTTAATCAAGAAACTGTTTGATATGGAAAATAGAGCTTTTTTAGAGCTAAAACGTGATTTCAAAAAAGAATTAGAACGTTTAAAACGTGAACTCTGTCCAATAGGGACAATACAAACTTTCGCATTATACAATATACCTGATGGATGGTTACCATGCGATGGTCGTTCATTACCAATTGCAGAATATCCATTACTGTATAATGAGATAGGCATAACATTCGGAAGCGAAAATGAAGATGATTTCAAACTACCAAATCTATGCGGAAGATTTGTACGCGGATGGGATAGTATAGGAAAAATAGATAAACATAGGGTCTTTGGTTCCGAACAAGATGACACTGTTCAAATTCATAGCCATGCTTTTTATGCATCGAAGCTTAAGGTTTGCAATGCAGGGGAACACAAGCATACAACATATGCTAATAGAGAGGACGTAAAGAGACCATCACTTTTTAGTGATGATATAGCAATGCTAAAGTGGTTAAATTCATCAGGTTCTGATACTGGAACTACGTCTGAAAGTGGAAGCCATACCCACGAAATAATATCAACATCTTCTCCAATTGGACAACCAACTGAATATTCCGTTAGATATTCAGAAGAAACACGTCCAAAGAACATTGCATTGTTATTTTGTATAAGGTATAAATAGTTTGAATCCCAAATGTCAACTGAACATCTTGTCTAATTGAGAGTCTTTTATTCTCTCTTTAGCCAGAGACTATACTGTCTGAATATAGAGCGACACTATAAAAGGTACAATACAATGCTTAAAGAAATTCAAGGACTCAAATGTCCAAATCACGATTTGATTCGTGACAATTACTATTTTAGATACCAAGAGGCTTACCCAGGTGCAAGACCTCTCAATAGTACTCACTGTATGAGATGTGGTTATACCATGTCCCTCCATAAAGTAGGAAGATAAAAAGAAAGACAATTTATGACACCACTCTATTCGCTTAGAAAAATCTCAGAAGAAGATATATTATTTCTCTTTGAACTTTACCATTGTCCTGAGATTACAAAATACATGAGTCATCCTTTTCAAACCATAAAGGATGCCAAGGATTATTATGACTTCATCTCTGGAGTAAATGAAGAAGGAAGTGAACCAGGAAAGGTATATGTCATTCAAACGAGCAATAAAGAGGCTATTGGCATCGTAGGTTTTGACTACATATTAGGTCCAACTGCCTATCTTACTTTTGCTTTGAAAACAGAATATTGGCACAAAGGAATCATGCAGACAGTCCTCAATGATTTTCTTTCAAAATACACGAAGTTGTATAAGAATATCATTGTAAGGGTCAAAGAAGACAATGCACCTGCGCTAAAGCTATTAAGTAAGCTCTCATATAGTTTGCAAATTGAACTGCTGAAAAGCAGCAACTATTAGGCATAAGATGTAGAACGTTTAAAAAAGACATTATGGCAAATTCCATTTTCAACAATCCTGCATTCAACTTCTTCGGAAGACCCACTATGGATGACTTCTTGAAAAAATGCAGTTCTCGATTTCAGCGATTTGGATTGAGCGAGGCTGACATCAATGATGCCATCAAATCAGCCTGTGACTTCTTCAACATTCCTATGCCAAGGATGATTCAAGACCTCACAAATGTTAAAGATGGACAGACCATGTTCGTAAACTGGGATAGAGGAAGCTACAATGATGACATTCTATGCTATAATATGCAGCAGCTCATAGATATGAAAGTGGATTCCAAGAGTGCATTCTCGCTTGTGATGACACACGAATGCGCCCACCGTGTACTCCAAGCCACTCAATTCCCAGGCATCAATAACGGAGCTTGGGAAAATGAACTGGCAGCAGATTTTCTGATGGGTTGCAGAGCCGGTCTTTGGAACATGGATGACTCAAAAGTTTGCCAAGGTCACATTCTAACTGATGGCTCACCATCCCATCCAGAAGGAACACTCAGAGTATTGTTCATCCGAAGAGGAAAATATATCGCTCAATCCATGAGAGACCAAGGCATTCCTTTGACCATTAAAAACCTTATCAATGAGTTTATGGCTTACCGTCAAGAAATACTTTCGGACATCCTTCATCATGAAAGAAAATACTAAAAGTTCTAAAAAAATATCAGAATCTTGATAGATTTCTGAAAATGTCTCCTCATTTGTATATGTAAACATTAAAACAAATGAACGATAAATATGCAAGGATTGATTAACAAAGAGCTCCTTTTGGAGAAAATGAAAGAGTGGGCAGTAAAGGTGGGACGCATCAGTACACGCCCTGCATTATTACTCTATTATGTGATGGTAAGCAAGGAGACACCGAAGTCTGATAAGTTTCTGATTTTGTCAGCATTGTCATACTTGGTTCTCCCGATAGACCTGATTTCCGCAAAACGCCTTCCTATCATAGGATGGCTAGACGAAGCTGTCTCTCTTACTGTAGCCTACCAAAAGGTAAGCAAGTACATCACACCATCTATAGAAAGAAAGGTGGATAATATTCTTGATAAGTGGTTTCCAACATACACTCCATACATAGAGGTGGTTGAATAAATTCCTGACAAACATGGTCAAAACCACTAAACGTTAAGAGAAAATAACCAAAATAACTTTTGAAGAACGGAATACAGCCTATAGCTTGATTCCGTTCTTCTGTTTAAAAAAGCTTGAGACATTTTAAGACAGAAATTCTAAAATATCTCCTCCCTTCTTATATAACCATTAAAGTAGAAGCAAATGGAAAAGAATTACGAACATATCATCAGCCAAGCCATTGAGCATATCATGGAGGTAATGAAGCCAAGGGTTTCTCCTGAGGAACTTCATCAAATAGAGTATGCCTTTCAAATCGCAAAGGAAGGACATAGCAAGCAACAAAGAAAGAGTGGAGAACCTTATATCCTCCACCCTCTTGCCGTGGCACGCATCGTTGCCGAGGATATGCAACTTGGCACCAGTGCCGTTATTGCCGCCCTACTGCATGATCTGGTGGAAGACACTGAGTACAAGATTGACTTCGTGGAAAAGGAGTTTGGAACCGATGTGGCATACCTTGTAAAGGTGGTTACCAAGCAAAAGAAGGAACACTATGAGTTTACCAAGCAAGTGGATAACTTCAAGCAGATGCTTGACTCGGTGAACTATGACATTCGTGCCTTATTGGTAAAACTGGCAGACCGTCTTCACAATATGAGAACCTTGGCCAGCATGAAGCCAGAGAAACAACTGAAAATTGCCGGCGAGACCGACTTCTTCTATGGCCCTCTTGCTAACAGACTGGGCTTCTACTGGATCAAGACTGAACTTGAAAACCTCAGTTTCCAGTATCGCTGCCCACAAGAATATAGCCATTTGCAGGAAATGCTAGAAAAAGACAAGGCTAATAACGAGTCTTCTCTTAGCACTTTCACAAGCGAAATCAAGCAGCTCCTAAATGAGAATCAGTTTGAGGCAAAGATAGAAGTAAAATATCGTATGCCTTATAGTATCTGGCGCAAGATGGTCAAGGAAAAGATAGACTTCCAACACGTATCGAATCGTCATTATGTCAAGATTATCTTCCCTGACAGTCAAAAGCGAACGGAAAAGAACACATGCCTCTATCTGTATTCGCTTTTGACTGACAGATTCAAGGAAAAGCCGGGAAGTGTGATGAACTATGTGGATTCCCCAAAAGAGAATGGCTACCAAAGCTTCCATATCAAGCTGCTCTCTGAACACGGAAAATGGGAGGAGATTCATATTTGTAGCGAACGTATGGTCAGAAATTCCCAGCTTGGCTGTATGTCCACACAATCTGCTGGCAATATCAAGAACTGGCTCAAAAAGTTCAAGGAAGTACTCCAAGACATTTCTTACCATGGATTCCAAGATGGCTATATTGACAACGTGGTCAGCTCATTCTATAATGATGACATCATGGTGTTCACCCCACAAGGCAAGCCAGTCATCTTACCCAAACGTGCCACTGCTCTTGACTTTGCCTTCGAGATTCATAGCAAACTGGGACTACACGCCAAGTATGCCAGAATCAATGGCAAGCTGAGCTCCATAAAGACAGTACTGCATCGTGGGGATTGCATAGAGATTGGTTCTGAGGAGAAGGTACACCCAGAAGCAGACTGGCTGAACCAGGTTCTTACTTACAAGGCCAAGAGACATCTGAACTCTTACCTTGCCAAACAACCAGTTACTGCTTTCCACAGATGTGTGCATTGTAAGCCGATACCTGGAGAAGAGGTCATAGGCTTTAAGGAACCGGATGGCAGCATCAGCATCCATAAGCGTAACTGCCCAGATGCCATCAGTCTTGCCTCGCAGTATGGTGACAGTATCGTATCCGTTGATTTCCACGAGGAAGAAAACGTGCTCTACCCAGTTTCTATCCATGTGAAGGCTATTGACAGATACCACCTGCTGAGTGACATCATCGACTGTATCACCAATAAACTGGGACTTTCCATAGATAGCCTACACACTATAACGATTGACTTCATCGTGGACTGTACCATCAAGTTTGCCATCCACTCATTCGGGGAACTGCAAAGTATCACATCACACCTATATCATATAGAGGGCGTGGAAGAGGTATATAACGAAGACTTGCAATAAGAAAGATAGCTAAAACAATAATAAAAGAAACAAAAACTCCGTTAAAATGATTTAAACGGGACTAAAAAGAATTTAAACTAAAGAAAAAAGGGGAAATAATTTGATGTTTCAGATTTTTCCCCTTACTTTTGTACCCAGAAAACAAACAGGTACCTGCATTTCTAAAAGGTGATCCACTCACTAACAAAGTATGTCAAACTTAAAAAGAAAGGAATCTATGATGAAGACGATTTTCAACAAAACAACCATGCTGATAGTGACTGTGCTCATGGCAATCTTTAGTGCTTGCACAAATCATAGCCCAGCAAATAATAATTCTATAAAAGAATCCATGTGGGGAAATGACCCTAAGAATGCAGAAAAGGTATATAGTCTACCTCAAAAATCCGCAAATCAAGATTTTGAGCTAGCAAGCTATAAAAATCCAGACGGCAGCACCACTTATAACATTTCTCACTCAACTTTTGCCATGACAGAGTTTTACTGCCTCTATTCTCCAGCAGGCAATCTCAGACTCATGGCAGCAGGAGCCAGCGAGATGGCAGATGTTTATGGCTATCTGCTATCCTATAATTCAAAAGGTCAGATAGACTCCATATCAGTGCTAAAACCGCTGGGCGATATAGTTGCAGAGGGTATGTCAAAACTCACTGTCAAATCTGCTCATGATTTGTTCCAACAATGGATTCAAAACAAAAACAGCATCCAATATAACTTTCCTATACAAAGGGATTCCGTAGGCAGAGTGTTAGCCATAGGTAAAATAACCATCAAGGATGGCTATAAAGCTAAACTTTACATCAAAGAGTGGGGCCCATTCTGGACAAGTGACATTAGAGGCGGTGAGCTGGGCATTTTTGTTCTTCAAGAATACCAAGGTGACAAAAAGCGGCAGCTATGTCAACTATCTCTACCAAAATAACCATCTTGTAGCGGAACTTGCCTATTGGAAGGGAACCTTCATCAAGGCAAGAACCTATAACCATGATGGCTGTATGGTTCATCAATATAACGATAGAAACATCAATATTGAAGACCAGACATTCCAAGATTGGGAAGAAGAGACAAAATGGTACGTGGATTAAAAACGGATGATATGAAAAAGCCAAGCCAAGAAGAGTATGCTGCCATGTCACCAGAAGAGAAGAACTACTGGTTCATCATGGTTCAACGAATGCACCAAACCATGTGGGGAATCAATCCGCACATGGCAGAGTGGTATGACCAAGAAACGGTGGAAGCCACTGTAAGGGAAATCGTTTCTTTCTTCGGTCTGCCAATGCCGAAGATGCAGGAAGTAGAAAATACCGTGGCAAAAATCTCCACAAACGAAGACTCCCAAGAAACAGAACTCTTCTATAACCTCAAACAGATGCAAGACAAAAGTCTCAATAACACGGATGCCCTTAAACTTTGCATTGCCCATGAGCTATGCCATCAAGCCCTGAGGGATACGATGTTCTGGATATTTCCCAATGAACTGTGGATCCAGGAACTCGCCTGTGACATCGTAGCTGGTGCTTATGCAGAAAAATACTTCCTGGCAACCAACAAGTATAAATGGGTGATAAACATGAAGGATGCCACACCCACCCATCCAGAAGGTAAACTTAGGATACTGGCAGTGGACTATGGAAGAGAGAATTACCTGCAAGTAATGTCTGAAGGAGACACTCCCCTACTTGACAGAATCCTCAGCTTAGTTCCACCATTTGTATATGAACATATGTTGGAACTGGCCAAGAGTTGGGAAATGGTACAGGACTTGGACTGGGAAAAGACATTCTTCAATCCACCTCCACCAAAACCAATAGATATTAACAGCCTTCCAGACACCAATCTCATCAAACAGGCTGTATTAAGATATAGAGCACAACAAAAAGAAAAGGAGAAGTAACATGAAAATTATCAATAACAACCCAAAATATGAACCAGCCATCGGCAAGTTCGCACAAATAGGCCATCAGCTTTCCTTTTTGGAAGTGGATTGCCTTTACCTCATGCCATCTGTCAGTGATGAAATGAGCCAAGAAATCAAAACTGCCTTTCAAAATCAGATGAAAGTAGCTGAAATCACAGGCGATTTCATGGGCAACTACAGCAGTATGCCCCTTCAGGAGATCCCCTATTTAGAGGATAAAGACCTAAGCGAGAGCTTCACCAAAGAAGAATATAATGCCATTATGCCTTTGAGTTTTAGTAATGAATATGAAACCCAATGTCTTTTGGTAAAACTGACGGAGAAAAACATACCTCAGCAAGTGAGCATGATTTTCTACACCGTAGAACGTTATAGCAAGCTTCAAGCTGAGGAAATCCTTCATCAAAAGCTACTGGATAAGCCAGAAGAGTTCAAAAAATGGTTGGAGCCACTTTTGTCAGTTAAAACTTTCATCAAGAACTTTATCACCAGTAAAGTTCACTCTCTATTCAATCCAACCCTAAATCTCGTAGCTCAGCCAAAAGCTCTCAAAGAGATTTTAGGCATTACTGGAGACATCCTTGACTTCCACCAAAAGCAAGAAATTCTCAACCGCATCGTGGAGAACGTGAATAAGGTTCGTAAAACAGGAGATAAAAAAGCTGACGCAGAACTTACCTACCTCATCAATAGCATCCCAACAGAGTATATCATAGAGATGCTAAAGAACCTAACGCCAAGTCAATTGAAAAAGGCTACTTCTTACTTGGATCCAAACGTGTATGCCGAGAAATCACGCTTGCGCTTTGAGATTCGCAACCCTAAGGAGGTAAAAGGATACACACTTACCACAAACAAAAAAATCAAGAACATTGGCACCTACCAGTTGTTCATCTATAAGGGTGATTACTTCAAGGCCGTGAATTTCAACTATAAAGCATCCTTCATTGTATATCTCATCTATATGATCGATAAATACAAGAAAAGAGAGGACATCGACCCAATTGATATGTTAGAGAAGAAATGGGAGGATGAGTATCTCAGACTCTTCAACATCGTATATCCCAATCATACGGATGAAGCCAAGAGCACTTACATGACTTTGTGCTCTGAGTTTAAGGAGGATAGCAAGGAAAAGAAGAAGAAACGCCTTTGTGACTGCTATGCAGACATCAAGGTGTGCGTGGGAAGCTCATGCGAGGAACTTGGAGAAATCTTCAACCCTCATATCATAGAAAATGCAGGTGACCACCTCTCCACCAAGGCGTATAACATCTACATTCCCTACCAGTTGCTTTAAAAGCGATGAAAAAATCAAGTTAAAAAGTGTTTCATTAAACAACAATATAAATCATAACTAACAGAATTGCAATAAGATAGCAAAATAGAGCAAAAACGTTTTTTGCGGATTCCGCAAAAATACATATTTCGTCAAAAAGTGCCGAACTTTGTACCCAAATTACGAAGTTCGGCACTTTTTTTTTCAAACATTAAATACGACGAAATATGGAACAGATTAACTTACTATCAAAGGCAAAGGAGTTTATCTCCAATGCTTCCAGAACAGAGGTAACCATCACAGAAGAACAACTCAAAGCTTCTGTAAAGATGCTCTCTGAGCCTATCATTCGTGAGATCAAGGCCCAGAAAAAGACCATGGTCTGTACTGAAGATGAATTGTTAGCTCTTGCTACCGAGCATATCATAGAGAATATAGACAAGACTAAGTACAGCTGCGACTATACCATCCTATCTACCTGCCAAATCATGCTTCGAAAGTTTCTCTGGGATACTGTCAATAAGGCAGAAGGAGAGTATATCCAAAACAAGCTCATGGAAAATGACCAGCAATTTGCCGAGGATTTCTTCTACGGCATTAATCCCAGTAATGTCAACATAGCACGCCTTCGCAATAGACTCATCAGAGAGATTACCTCGTCTTACGGGGTAAACCTCACTCATGAGGAAGTGAGTACCATCATTTATACTCATCTTTGGGAGGATGGAGCATGGAACAAATTGAAGAGCTTCAAGAAGGAGGGTAGCATCTATTGCTGGATTGAAACCCAAGCAAGACATGAGATCATACATCAGCTCCAAAGCCAGCACAGAATTCCTATGGTAAGAAAGCGTACCGTGGGGAATACACGCATATCCATGCGCAAACTTACCAAGGAAAGAATGGGATACATCCTTGACTATGAGACGCTGCCAAAGACCACTTATCATATCATCAAGGATCTCTACTTTGACAAGAAAAGCCCTCAGGAAATCATGACATATCATCATTGGGATGAGACTACCTATAAGAAACAGGAGCAAAAAGCCATGTTCGACCTAAAGGATACGCTTCTCCGCTCAGCTGAGAACTATGATGATGTACTAAAGGATAAATTGGTTCTTAATGAGCCTGTTTCCTTGGATGAAGCTCAAGCAAACGGTAATCAGATAAGCTACAATCCAAACACTCCTATCATGGAGGAAGTCTTTGGCTTGGGACTCAACCAAGATGAGGTGAATGACAAAGCCCTTCAGACCTTGCACTTGATTGCAGAAAAAGTGAAATGCAGTGAACGAGACCGTTATATTTGGGAATGCCGTTTCTATGACAACGAGTCACCAGAAAAACTCGCCAAGGAATTTGGTATGACAAGAAAGAACGTAGATCACATCTACTCCAAAGTCAATAAAGAGTTCAAGAAGGCTGCTAAGGAGTGGTACAACAAGGTAAACAGAGTAAAAAAGTCATTACTGGCCAAATCTATATAAACGAAGAATATGATACTTAGTATTCCATCACTTATCAATGGTTACGAGATAACGGAGTGTACCAGGTCAGATGCTGCCGGCCTCTGTGAAACCTACATAGGCAAAAGCAAACAGCAACAGCCTGTAATCATGGTGGCATATAATATGAAGGCTATTGAAAGAAGCAGCTTCAATGCAGCTTACTTTCGGGAGCTTTCATGGCATCAACATTTATGCACTCCGTCCTTTCTACCTCTTCTTGACCAGATAAGCATAAAGCATAAAGGACGTAACATCCAAATGATGGTGTTTAAAGCAATACCATCCATGATAAGCTTAGAAGAAAAGCTAAGGCTTGGGAACATCAAGGGAGAAGATGCATGGAACATCATTATGGATATTGTCATCGGAATAAGGGAATGTGCATATAAACGTAAAGGCATCGCCCAATTACCCCTCGATTCAAACAACATTTACGTGTATCATGACAAAAGAGGCAAGCTAAGAGGCATCATACAAAATCCTCAAACAGTAGGGCTTCCCATCAATTTATCCAGTGACAAAAGCCAGCAATACTCTCTGGCTCTTTTAGCCACAAAGATTCTGAAAGGTTCCACTCATCATCTGCTTCCATTGGATGATATAGAAGGTTCACAAAATAGCGCCAGTAAGCAAAAGGCAGATAACTGCTCACAAGAAGGTTTAGCTCACTGCATAAGGAAAGCACTTAATCCGAACCCAAACAAAAGATATTTGAGCTTGGAGGAGTTTATAAAAGCATTCATACGTTTCAGCCCTATCCGAATGCCCACCACATTTGAGTGTTTTGGAAAACCATAGCAAAAATACAGAATTTTGAAAAAAAATGTGAAACAAAGATGAAAGTTTCCACTCCTATATAAACAGATAAGAACCGTCATGAACAAAATATCAAAGCAAATAAGAGATTATCTTCTCCAAGAGAAGTATCTCATAGCGGCAAGCAATGATGAAAACATCATCATTCGCTTTCAAAACCAACTCATCAGCATCTTTCCCGATTCCGAGGAAGATAGCTATTGCAGTGTATGCCTGCCCACTTTCTTGGACTCTATGCCACTGCAAAAAGAAAAGCTTCAGATGATATGCAATACCATCATGGCTAACCAAAACACCATCAAAGCCATCTTGGTGGAAACTGGCATCATCATCCGATATGACTTCATCTGGCAAAACTCGGAAGAACTCCACCGCCAGCTAAAACAGGGAATCGAGCAAGTTGCTGCTACTAAGAAGCAAATCGCAAATGCTGCCAGACTTGCCTATTACACAATGTCAAACCAAAAAGAAAAAGAATATGTCAAAGAACAATGATTATCTGGATCCAATGCTTGCAGGTGCAAGCGCATCCCTTTATGGATTGGAGAACCAAGAAGCAGTGAAAGAATCCTTTCCTCTTATCTACCAGAAAATGGTGGATTCATTTGGTGATCCTGAGTTCATCGCAAAGCTCCACGCCCTCAAAGGACGTGGACAGACTACCGTGGGTATCAATCTACCCAAGAAAAATGAGGCATTTCGCTTTGTCAATAAGATTTGGTTTCAGGTACAGAAATCTGATTCCGAGTATTGGGAGATATATTACTTGAATATCGGATTTAACTTCAACCATAGCAAGTATAATCCGTTTGAATATCAGAAGATGATGATCAAGAAAGTAGCCTTGGGAACCATCGATAAAATCAGAGAGAGAATCTCTGCACCAGACTTTGCCAAGAGCTTTGAGAAAAAGCTTTCTGACTATGTGTATGATACCCTCTTTGAAAATGCACTTGGTATCCTCACGCCTCCAAACGAAGCAGAGGATGGAGCTTCTACCCAAGAAGAAAACACGTAACTGAAACAGGAGGCAAGCACCGTCATATCCGCTTGCCTCATGTTTTAAAGCAGCTTTATTGTTGATTAACATAAAAAATGTAGCGTTTTTCAATAATTATGCTACCTTTGCACTATCTAAGCTCTCCTCTTATGTTAAGCTTTAGCACAATGAGGAGAAGCCTGAATTAGGTTCAATGGACATTCAAACACAAAATATAGCTATATGGACAGTATAATTGACCAGATAAACCAGTTGAAGGCAAAAATTCAGCTGAATGCCAGCAAGGAAGAACTCCTTGCCTATTTCCATGAGCCATCACAAAAAGAGGCTAACATAAAATGGAAAGCTCTCATCAAGGACTGGGACTATGATCATTTGCCAGAATTGACGAGAAAGGTATATTATCCTTGGATTGATGTGATTGCAAGCATGTATGACAAGCCTGAGTCCATAGAGACGGATGACTACTGCTGCAAGAAATGCGGCCAGCCGCTCATCGTCTTTGACTTCAGCTCACCTGCTTGGACTTGGGCTAAAATGTGCGGAAGAGGAGGATACATGTGGATATGCCCTCATTGTGTCTATCAGGAGAGTTTCAAACAGACTATCATGAATTAGTGACTATTTATACATAAAGAAATAACAAGAAGTTGCGCCCGACACGAACCAGGGTCTAAATAGATGAAAATCTCTCAAAATTCATTCAGTGGTAAACTTAGCGAAGAGTTAACTTCCATGATTGTTTCTGGCAATCAACTGATTGGCTTGGATGAAAATGACATCAAGCAGATGGTAGAAGACAGAAATGGCCATGTATTCATCTGCGAGCAAGAAAATGAAGCCCATGATGATTTCATCAAAGAGGCATTAAAGCAGCTTGCTAGCAAACAAGAGGTAACTTCTTCCAAGCATATTCTTTTGAGTTTGCAAACAGACGGCTCCGATGGTCTTTCCATGGATGACATGAACCAAGTGAACGATTTCATGGATAAGATGGGAGAAGACTTCGAGATAAAATGGGGTCTAACCCAACTGGAAGATGGTGCAAAGATTCGCATCATCCTTTTGGTTGCTGCATAATCCAAGCATCTGTACTTTATGGAAATAAGATATGCCACCCTTTGTAAACAAGGAAAAAGACGCAACAATGAGGACTATCTCATGGTGACTTCCCATCCAGAGCAAAGCAGCTGGATGGGAATCATCTGCGATGGCATGGGTGGTCACCCTCATGGTGAGGTGGCAAGCAAAACCGTGGCAGAGTCCATAACAAGATATTGGGACAAGCATCTAAGCTACAAGGATGACAAGATAAAGGCAAGTAAAGCTTGTCATAATGCTTTCCGCACCTTCAACCAAAAGAGCCGACACATAGAAATGGGAACCACCATGGTCATAGCAAGCATCCAAGAAAATGTTTTTACCATTGCCCATGTGGGAGATTCAAGATGCTATCTCCTTAGAAAAGAAGAAGGGTGTATCTTCAAAACGATAGACCATACAAGTTTCTCGAATGGTTGGGAGGTCATTTCCAGGAGTTTCTTTACAGACTGTCCAGAAGCAGTGAAACCAGATGTCCATCAAGAATCACTCTTGGAAGGAGACAAAATCTTGCTTTGCTCAGATGGAGTCTATAAGTTTATGACTCCAGAAGAATGGATAGATGACCTCATAACAGAAGCCTCTCCAGAAGAAATCATCCAAATGCTTGACAACACCTTGGAAAAGAATGGGCATGACAATTACTCAGCCATCATCATGGAAGTAACAAACTTATAAAAGAAAGTGAGGTCAACATGATTGTTATACATCCAAAAGATAGAACAACCCAAATGTTGGAGATACTCTACAATGGTATTTCCTGCCAAAAAGTGGACACTACGCTCAGTAAGAATCAGCTTAGAAGTATCCTCTACCCTATCCCATCCTCTGAGCCTATCATGCTCCTTGGACATGGTGGAGAGGAAGGACTTTATACCAGGAAAGATGACACAAAAGATGAGTTCTCCAAACTGATTGACCATAGTTTTTCCCACATACTAAAGAAACATAATGGTAGAATCTTCGCTGTCTTTTGCCATGCCAAGAGTTTTGCAGAGAAAGAACACTTACATGGGCTTTTCTCCGGCATGATTATCTCAGAAATGAGTGAGGCAGAGCTTTATGGCATTCCTACCACGATGGAAGAGCTATCTTTGGAGAACATCAAGCTGGCAAAGAACCTGCGCCTGCTATTGGATAAAGAGACACCTTGGTTCGAGATTCCAGAAAGGATGCTCTCGCTTGATGATAGCCATACCCCACTAACGGAGTTCAACTACCATAACTTCTTCTATCTATAACACCCAACCATCAATATTGAAAAAGATGAAAAAGCCCTATCATATCTATTTTATCTGCACTGGTAACGCTTGCCGCTCACCTTTGGCAGAATGTATCATGCAGAAATTGCTGGAGCAAACAGACCTTGTAACCAATGGATGTCTATCGGAAAGTTGCCACCACCATTGAGCAAGGATGCAAGTCCTTGGTAGAAAAGTGGCAAAAGGATTCACCCTATACTGTATAATTAATCCAACCAAATACAAATCTATTCCCTTGGCATTCACTAAGAAAAGATGACCAAGGGAATCTTTTTTCAAAGAAAGACACAAAAATCCTGATAGATATTCCCAATTTGTTCCTTCCTTTATAATAACAAACAAAAAAAAGGAATGAACATGAACAAGTTTCAATCAGATAAGGAATGGCTGGGACGTATTATACCGTCCACTGGAAGGGAAAAGAAAAATAACATTCCCCTAAAGTCAAGCCCTTCCACAGAAAAAGCCGCTCCTCAGAAAAAGGGTGGAGGACTACAGGACATCGCTGGTATGAGTGAGCTAAAACAGCTCATCACGGAAAGCTTCATCAATGTCCTAAGAAACAAAAAATGCGCAGAGAAGTTCGCCATCAAGCCACCCAGTATGCTCCTTTATGGTCCCTCTGGCGTAGGCAAGACATTCTTTGCAGAGAAAGTGGCTGAGGAAATCGGCATCCACTTCATGAAGGTTGTACCAGATGACCTTGCCTGCCAATACATCCATGGAACCCAGGCAAAAATTGGGGAACTATTCAAGGAAGCAGAGCAAAAAGCTCCCACCCTGCTTTTCTTCGATGAATTTGACTGTATGGTTCCCCAAAGAAGTGCCAATGATGACAACTACCAAAATGGTGAGGTAAACGAGTTCCTCTGTATGCTGAACAATGCCAGCAGCAAGGGTATCTATGTAATAGCAGCTACCAACCATCCTGAGCGGATTGACAAGGCTGTTCTTCGCACAGGAAGAATTGATGAACTCATCTATGTGGGAATGCCAGATAAAACTTCAAGAGAAAGCCTCTTCAAAATGTCTCTGTCCAAGCTGCCCTGCTCAAAGGAAATCAACTTTGCACAATTAGCCGATATGACAAAAGGTTTCAACTGCAGCGACATCGGCTATATTGTGCAAATAGCCTCCAGAAGGATGTTCAACGCAAGTATTCAGCAATCCAGAAAAGCATGCCTACCTATCACACAAGAGATTCTGGTGGACACCATCAAGCAGCGTACTCCTTCGGTCAGCAGCAAAGACCTGAGGGATTTCGAGCGCATCCAAAGTGAGCTATCTCCGCGGCAAAAAGGCTCTCAGCCAAGGAGCATTGGATTTCATTAAGTAACCATTTAAAAGAAGATAATTATGAAAGAAAAGATTTTAAACACCCTAAAGGAAATTGGATTCACGGTGGAGGAAATAGAAGACTTCGGCTTCTTGTTCCAGTATGAAGGCACCAACCTGGTATATACCCCTTACTCCAAGGACGAAAATTTCTTGAACATTTGCGCTCCTGGGGTAACGGACATACAGGAAAACGACACTTCCATCAACATCTATGAGCTTGCCAACAAGCTCAACTGCGAGCTTAACTACATCAAGGCATACGTCATGGAAGGAAGACTTTGGATTGGATATGAGATGAACGCAGCCATTTCCGAAGATAACACCCAGGAAGTACTCGGCCACATGATCTCCTATCTGGATGCTGCTGTCAACTATGCCAAGGACATTATCGATAATGGCAACCTTGATGCCGATGAAGAAGAAGCCTCCATAGAAGAGGCCAGCGAGGAGCAAGCTATAGGAGATTACATGGAGGATTCACCAAAGGATTCTTCTAATGAACATCATTCACTCATTTCTAACTTTTGCGGCTTATGGAAAAGAATCAAAAGCAAATCATGAAAGTCCTCAAAGACATGGGCTATACCCCAGAGATTGATGCAGATGGAGACATTTGCATCTACCTGGAGATGAAACATTTTTACTTCTTTGTAGCAGAGACAGAGGACACCAAGTACGTCAATCTTGTTCTTCCTCAGTTTGCACCCATCGAGGAGGGACAGGAGGTGCTGGCTCTTGCCACCTGTAACTTGATTACACGTGACATGAAAATCGTGAAGACTTATATCGAGCGAACACACGATAGTATCAGTGCCTCTTGCGAGTTCGTCTATACAGATGAAGAATCCCTCAAACAGAACATCACTACCTGCTTGGAGGTGATGAGAGTCATCAAGACGCTCTATAGAAGAAAATACAAGGAACTATCAAAATAAAAATCGCTATGGACATACTCAAAATTCTTAAGAAAATGATCAAGAAGTGTTCCAATACCCTTGTCAGCTTGGTAATGGATGAAGAAGAGCCACCCTATGATGTAAGTGACCACTTCACCATCCTGCCAAACCAAGAGGTGAAGGTACATGACTTCCCTATTTTGGGTAACATCGGAAATGGACTTTATGTAGGTGACCATGTAGCAGAGTTCCATCATGGCAACGCCTATACCCTGGTCAACATGAAGTCGGGCAAGGTAGTAAATCTGGTGGACGAAAAAAGAAACTTACTGGTAACAGACTCAGAAATAGACTTTGAAAGCATTCATGATAAATTGGAACATGCCAGCTATGCGGATAGCAAGAACATACAGTTCTGGCTGAAACGCATTTCTGAGTTTCAAGATGGCTTTGCAGCCATGGCTTGGACCATCTACCCTGAGGGAAGGTGGTTTGAGGACGAAGATGGATTTGGGGCTGAGAAGAACTTAGAGGAAGAAACGGTGTATTGCATCATCAATTCCAGCCTGAACATTGTCATTCCATTCCAACCCATGGAAGATGTGGCTGCGGTATTAAGCACCCTAAGAAAAGAGAGACGTAAGTATATAGCTAAACAAAAAACGAAATAAAACTGTACATATATGAAAAAGGTATCATTCAAGGAGTTTTGGGAAACCATCACAGCAGGCATCTATCAAGCCATCTGCTGGATTTGCAACCTTTGTGGTTATAAGGATAAAAGCTACTATGGGCTTTTCATTAAGAGAGTGTTCACCGGATGCATAACCATCCTCATGCTGGTCCTCACAGTTTGTCTCTTAAAAGAGATATACAATGATTACCAAATGAGACACCCTTACCAAGGCATGGATTTCATTAACCAGCAACGGGTAAGCCGACAGATTATGTATAATGAGGCGACTAAAAAGATAGAAGATGCCCACACAGGAAAGGTTCTCATCAAAAACGTGGACTGGATCCAGAAAAGCGTAGATGGGGACAGCTTGGTATGCTTTTCTTCCAAAGGCAAAAGAGGTTACTTCAACAAGTTCACAGGAAAGGTGGTCATCAAGCCACAATTCAGCAAGGCATGGATATTCAGCGATGGCTTGGCTTGTGTGGAAGACAAAGATACCTTGTTCTTTATCGATCACCAAGGAAAGAGAGCCATTGAAAAAGGGTTCTTCTACAACAGCAACTCCAATGGATATACTTTCCATAATGGCTATTGCTTGATGGCTATGGACAACTATAAGTATGGAGTGATCGACAAGAAAGGTGTCTGGATGCTCTCACCTATCTATGATGACATCAGATGCCAAGAGCATAACTACTGGGTTGTGAAGAAGGACAAGAAGCTTGGCCTTTATAATGATTCCACCAAGAAGATGGTCTTGCCTTTGGAATATCTCCATATCGACGTGGATAGATCAGGCATCGTGGTTCAATACCCAGACTTCACTATGAAGCGTTTGAACTTTGACCTTACAGTAAAAGACAACTTTGTCTTCAATGAGGCATATACAGTGATGTATTCATCAGGTAAATTTGATAAAAACGGAGAGGACATCATGCTGCAATCAACCTGTTTCTACTATATAACTGGCTCAGAAAAAGATGAAGGCACACAAAAGCAAGGCTTGATGTCTCCACAAGGAATTCCTCTTACTCCTCCAATGTATGATGACATCATCGGAATGGGCAAAGACCTCTATAAGGCAAGAATCGGCAGCAACTACGTCATTCTTGACAACAAAGGAAACAAGGTAAAATAAGAACAATAAAGACAGCCGTATATGGAAAAGGTTCTTTTCACGCGTGAATCACAAGGAGAGTTCACTGGCATTTACGCAAAAATTGAAGGTGGAAGGCTCACCATCACAAGGCAAGACTTGGGTGAATTTGAGAAAGAGTACTCAAAAGACGGAGAAGTGGAAAGCTACCTATTTCTCGATGAAGCCAATACCAAGCGTCTTATGAATGCCTTGCAAGCCACATCTGAAGAAGAACTGCTTGTCATACTAAAGAAGCGATTCAAAAAATATGGCAGTGGCATCAACCGTGAAATCCAAAACTTTTGCGATAAGCACGGCATCAAGTACCAAACTCAAACTTATTATTGAAAAAGAGAAAAGAGCTAATCATAAAAAAGAGATGGTTTTCCATGCAAAATAGGAAAGCCACCTCTTTAATTATATCATGCCTTCATCGTCATCCTTCCCATAATAGGAAGCGTAAATCCTCTGCGCTTCATCAGCAGACAAACTTATTTTCTCAGGAATCTCAGCCTGGAATTTCTGGAACTCCTCACTGTAAAGACCATACTTGTTTCTCACTGCAAGTGCAAGAGTGACGTATCCCTCAATTTTCTCATACGCCATTAGCTGCTTTTCTTTGAGCATATCCACACTCACAAAAGTCCTATGCACGATGATGCCTCTGGTATGGTCATACTTTCCCTAACAAATGCCATCATCACAAGCCGTGACAAAGAAATCCTTGTCCGTGTATAAACAAGCCGTGACACTGTTCTGAGTGAACTTTAAAAATATCTTTCTCATAGGCAGGGAGGTATCATGCAGCACACGCTCAGCATATCTACGAAGAAGATGCACAGAATAGGACACGATGCCTCGGTGTCCCAATTGGGTAACAATACCCACATACTCCAAGGTCTCCTTGATGAATGCAAACCTTAGCTTGCTGACATACCCTTTACGATTACAACGCACAATAATGATGTAATCGGCATTGGGAGCATGGTAGTCATAGCTTTGAGACACCATTTCCAATCTACTCTTCCTCAGTTCTTTCATCAAGGCTTTCTCCTTATGGGCAGTAAAGGCCGCCACACGCTCAAGATCCTTCTCCAGCGTGTCAAAAACCTCACTTGATGACATGGTTGCAACTAACATAAGCGTTCTTTTTGATTCTATGTATAAGTAAGTGCAAAGGTAGCAAAAATCCATGACTCCACCAAACTCAAAGGAGATTTCCCTGTAAAGGAGTAGGATGCTTGCCTACCCATAAATCACCAAAAAGAGTTTGGAATTTCTCTTTCTTGCTACAATCATAATAAGCATGGAGCATACTCAAGAATATGCTCTTACCGAACCGACGTGGACGAATGAAGATGATGTTGCTTGGCTGGTTTTCCAACAAAGGCAAATACATCGTCTTATCCACATAATATTGATTTTGTTCTATAACAGCCTCAAAGTCATTGATACCGTAAGGCAAACGTTTTTGCATCAGCTAATCCTGCTGGCAGTGATGCCAGCAGGATTCTGCGCTTTTTGATACAGAAGCATACACATGGATTTCTAAAGAGCAAGCCAAAAGTTTAGTTTTATTAAACATTCCCAGTTTTGACATTTGTGTCATTTTTCGGGAATGAACACACGAAAAGCCATTGACATCTTACTTTCTGGGGCTTACGTTACGAGATTTTGAATGCAAAAGCCCACAAAGGAGCCGTTTTCATTCCCGTTTTTTGTCATTAATGACACTTTTCGGGAACGACCATGATTATAAAAAGAGATTATTATTTACAGCAACTCATATCGAGCAAGTCTAACAATCTCATAAAGATTGTAACTGGAATTAGATAGCGATAAGAAGAAAGCTGCATACCTCCGATCTTTACACGAAACAGTGTATCTCAAAGATATAATAGAGAGGAACAACTTGAAGAACAGCGAAGAATTCATGGAGTTGATGCGTGTGATGGCTTCATGTATAGGTTCTCCGTGCAATCCTAGTAAGTTGGAAAATACATTCAAAAGTGTAAAGAATGAAACGCTTGACAGAAAAACCATATCCAAATATCTTTCCTACATGGAAGATGCTTTTCTTATAGAGAAGTCAATGCGATATGACATAAAGGGCAGAAAATATATAGGTACACTTTCGAAATACTATTTTCAAGACATCGGATTACGCAATGCCTTACTGAATTTTAGACAAGTGGAAGAGAATCATATCATGGAAAACGTCATATACAATGAGCTTCGTTTACGAGGCTTTTGCGTTGATGTGGGTATGGTAGAGGCAAGGACTGCAAAAGAACGCAAACAACTGGAAGTGGATTTCGTTGCAAATATGGCAGACCGTAGATATTATATCCAATCAGCATTTACAATGCCTGATGATGCAAAAAGAGAGCAAGAATGCGCTTCATTAAAAAGAATCGACGATTCCTTTAAGAAGATAATCATAATGCGCGATGACATAAAACCATATCATGACAACAATGGCTTTTATATTGTCGGGTTAATGGATTTCTTGCTAAAGCCAGATTTGATGGAACAATTATAGAAATCGGAGAAAGAATCCATTCGTCATGAGTGGACTCTTTCTTTTGAAAATCATAGCTTACTTATTATTACATGGTTGGGTACCTTACATTCCCCAACTTTTTGGGGAATGTTTCCACATACTTTCCTCATTTTCCACACCATCTACTTTTGGCACAAAAAACATAAACATCTGATAATCAACGCATATTATTTTCTCGCTTCTTTTTGGCACACAGATTGCGACTATGATTAGTGGGTTCGACAACGAATCCACAAAGAAAGAAAGTAAGTAACATTAAATAGTAATAATTTAAAAAATATACGATTATGAAGAAGTTTATGTTTGCAGCTATCGCAGCTATGGTAATGGTTTCAGTAAGCAACGTTTTTGCATCAAGCAGAATGGTAAGTAACGCAGAGGTAGCACCAGTTGATACCGTAGCTCCAGATGCTCCTTCAGATACAACAGAAGTTGGCACTCCTATCCAGCCACAGGCTACCACTGAGGATTCTATCCAGCAGGAGAATACTCAGGAGGAGACAACTCAGCAGCAGGAGGCTACTGAGACAGAGCAGCAGGCAAATGCTGAATAAGAACTCACAAGAGTTCTATTAAGTAAAATTGAATTCATTTTGCAGACGACATATTTAAGAGTATTAATAGGGAAAGCGTAGAGTCCTGCTGGCAATGATGCCAGTAGGACTCTACGCTTTAAAAATTATTGAAAATATCCATAAAAGAATGCTACAATCAACACACCACTTCCTCCATTCTCACCAACTTGCCAGCGACAAACTGCATGATGATTTTATGGAGCGTTGTACCTTGGCGCAGAGCCTCAACCCTTGGAGCCATGGCATATCGCCTGACTTGTCCCTCTGCCTCTTGCCATTGTACTTCTGCCTTGGAAAGTTTGCCATCCTCAGGCTTTGCCTCATAATCTTTCTTCGACAACACCTTCAGTTCCAATATATAACTATGTTTGGTTGCATAATGGGTAAGGTTTGGCAAAAGAAAAAAGTCACAATAACCATGATTCAATTCTAGCTCAGGAGCGGTATAATAGTAATTGTTCAAATTCAGATATGCCATGAAGAAACCTTGAAGATTGCGCTCCGACTCGATACCGTCACGAACAGATGAGACGTCCTCATACGCCTTTGCCATTGCCTCCAAAGCATCACGCCACTTCCCCTCAAGAGCCATGTAAGTAAACAGTATCTTCATCTGAGTTAAGTCCACAAACTTTTCCTCCTGGTATTGCTCCAACAAATAGCCATAATACTGCTTACGAACATTATTGTTTGGAATACCCAATATCAGCATATCACCGAAAGTATCCTTTATGGTAAGCATACCATAATAGAACAGCAGACTGGTGAATGTTTGAGGATTAGTCAACCTACTGGCTGGGAATGTATTTTCCAAGCTTGTCACTATCTGTCCCGTCTCGGCTATCGTGCGAATAATGCCTTTGCGATTGCCATCCAACTTATCCAACAGAAGAAGTTTCTTCATTTTGTTGTAGTCAGTCATCGTGTTTGGATCTATCATCTGCTTTGGAGCCTCGCCTCTATCCATGTAGTTCCGGAGATAGTAGATTACCATATCACAATTGAACACTTTACTCTGATTTTTCAAGGCATCCTCAGAAAAACAATAATTGTCATACCAAGGTTTCATCTCGTCTATCATCACCTCGATATCACTTGTTGTAGGAATCCCTCCCACCTCTTTATAATAAGCAAACATCTTGCGTACTTCTTCCAAAGAAAAGCCTAACATCTGATTGAACTCCGGTTTGGTGGAGATATGCCAGCCAATATTGAATCCACTTGTCACATCGTCCAAGGTAACAGGACTGACACCAGTGATGAAAATACGCTCAAACATACCCTTGAACTTCTTGAAGACATCACGATAGAAGCCATCGGCATGGGTGATTGCCCAATATACATTCTCACCTTGTTCGTTGAGCACGGTATTGGTGAAATTGTCATATTCATCGATTATCAGATAGAGAGGAATGCCCTTGGTCGCAGTCTCATCTTGAAGCAAAGCCAGTTTCTCCGTAGCTGAATCCGTTTTAAAGAACTTCTCCTTAAAATCTGTCAGATAAAACTCTTGGTAAATTCGCATGAAGCCATCCAATTTGACACGCAAATACATATCGAAGTTTTCCTCCAACTTGTCAATACTACCACCTACATACGAGAAATCAAGGTGAAGAACCTGATACCTTCCCTGTAAGGGAGTAGGATGCTTACCTACCCATAAATCACCGAAAAGAGTTTGGAATTTCTCTTTCTTGCTACAATCATAATAAGCATGGAGCATACTCAAGAATATGCTCTTACCGAACCGACGTGGACGAATGAAGATGATGTTGCTTGGCTGGTTTTCCAACAAAGGCAAATACATCGTCTTATCCACATAATATTGATTTTGTTCTATAACAGCCTCAAAGTCATTGATACCGTAAGGCAAACGTTTCACATTCTGCTTCATAATTGCTCCTTTTCTAGTTGAGTAAGTGGTTATGACAGAAATCTATCAGATATAGCCAATATCATACTTCATTCTGTCCAGGATACACTATCTTCTGCAAAGATAAACAAAAAGCACGAAACCCGCAAGAGATTTCGTACTTTTTATATGTTTTTGAGTACCATTTATGAGTAAGCTACGTTTTTGCATCAAGCAGAATGGTTGGTAACGCAGAGGTAGCACCAGTTGATACTGTAGCCCCAGATGCACCTTCAGACAGAACAGCAGACAAATGCTGAATAAGATATCACAAGAGAGTTCTGTAGAGTTCTATTTGCAGACGACATATTAAGAATATAATAGGGAAAGCGTAGAATCCTGCTGGCATCACTGCTAGCAAGATTCTGCGCTTTTTGATACAGAAGCATACACATGGATTTCTATAAAGCAAACCAAAAGTTTAAATCTATTAAACATTCCCGTTTTTTGTCATTAATGACACTTTTCGGGAATGACTATGATTATAAAAAGAGATTATCATTAAAATCATATCATGACAACAATGAATTTTAAGATGTCAATGGTGCTGTACAGAAACCGATACAGCGCCATCTTATCAGACCATTGAGTAGAGATTCTGCACCTTGTTATGGAGCATAGAAGCATGGAGAAGACCATTCCTCCATTCGTCAGGAATATGGCATATTCCATATTTAGCACCCAGGATAGCTCCTGCTACTGCTGCATTGGTATCCGCATCTCCTCCTGATAAAACAATCTTCAGGATACCCTCTTTATACGAGGTTGCATGCCAATAAGCCCATAGGGCAGCCCCTAAAGTTCTGAGCGTATATCCCATACTCTTTTCATCATCCAGACACAAAGAATCCAGACCTTCATAATATGCCAAGTCAACAAATGGAACGATTCGTTCATCATATTGTTTGGCAATGCCAATCACCTCTTCATAATCCAATATTCTGTCTTCAAAGACAAGAGCATGTATGATAGAAGAAACGATAACGCAAGAGCCCACACAGCGTGGATCAAAATGAGTTAACTTACAGATATTCTCAGCATTACTAGTCACATTGTCCTTCACAAGCCCTACCACCGAAGTTCTCATGACAGCTCCATTAGCTGCAGCTTTTTTCTTTCCCATCTTCCAGATAATCTCTGCTGCCTTCTGTGGATTCGAAGTATAGTCGCTAAGAGCCATTACATTATAGGTATGCCGACCAATTCCCATGCCTCCGTTCATCATCATCCATTCCTTAAACCTTCTGGCAATATCAAGAACATCTACCTTTTGACAAGCCACAAAAGAATCTAAGATACACAGCATCATGTCGGTATCATCAGTCCAGTCGCCTCTTTGCCAACGACGACGATGATCATCCTGCACGATTTGTGAATAGTCCTCTATCCCATTAGGATAAAAACGATCCACTTCTTGCTTGGACATAAACTCCGTGCTCAGTCCCAAGGCATCTCCTACAGCTTGCCCAAAGATTGTGCCGAGGAATCGTTCATTTATAAATTCATTTTCCATATTTTATTGTTTACACATCCAACAAATCGTAAAGTCATCCATATCAATCACTCCTTGGTGATATAATCCTTTTAGATATTTCTCAAAAGTTAATTGATTATCAGATGCTTGAATTAATTTATCAATAACGTCGTTCCTGAAATTAAACCTCAATGTTTCTGCCGTTTTTAGTAATTGAGAATTACCAGAATGCTTTAGATATTCCTCTGCAAGTTCTTCGCCAAATTCCTTACAATGAGCTAACTCATACATCATTAAAATATAATGAGATAAAGCATCGCTGGCAGCAAAGACTACAGACGAATCATCTAACACAAATTCACCATGTTTAAAGCCTTCTTCTTCCAACGGGTCTTTGCAACTAACCAATCTTGGAGGATTACAGAAATCTGCTAATTTCGTAAAACTATGTTCCAAAATACCAGTTTGAAAACTATAATGGAAAACAACACTATCACCATAAGCCATCCATTTTGCGACCTTTTCCTGAATCTTCCATGCAGCAGCAATAGTAGCGCACGAACCTTCGTTATAGAACTTATTCAGAAGAATGCCATCCCCTTGCTTTGCCTTTTCCTCATGCT
>OLSX01000681.1_pt1 | contig 33778 bp, 28 predicted proteins | sample 1673141 | NCBI WGS metagenome assembly OLSX01 (sample SAMEA3136759, study PRJEB25190) | human gut metagenome | biome: human gut; feature: human-associated habitat; material: faeces | place: Austria | collected 2013 | reverse complement strand
TGCCGGGGCCTTTATGGATATTCAAGTTGGTGATCTTTACCCGCACAAGGTAAGGGGGCGCGGTGGCCCCTGTGGTGCCGCCTGTGGGCTTTTCTGCGGTTGGGGGTGTAACTACTAAAGTTCGGTTTTTCGCCCAAAACCGTTCCCGCAAATATCGCCAAAAAGTTACCGCCACAGCGCTGTTCCAAACCACTTTTCATCGCGTTTTCAACTTCTCGCACAAATGGCTCACGGTTGCTTTCGCAAGCAAAAGCGGGTACACACTCGCCATCGCCAACAGGATCGCACACAAGGGCTTACACGCCGAAACAGGTAGTATTTCGGATGGGAGTGGTATCATTACCCTCGATACGAGCTGCACGTTCACGAATATCCCCGGGCCGGGTATCAGAACGGCAGACTTTGCCGCTTTCGGGCCTTGGCTGGGTGTACTTCAGAAGGACGCAGAAAACCTGCGGAACAGCGATGTACTTATGCGCGTCGCTGTCCCGAGGCGTCGCGGCCCCGCTGGGCTGCGTGATCCAGTAAGCACGCTATTGATTATGCGGTGAGCATGATTTGCTACGCATCGGCCGCCTCTCTATCGGTGGTTTCCACTCACTGCTATCCAGACAATAGTAGCAGTTGCAGGTTTGCCGATGACCTTTGCCACGCAGTTTTTGAGCTCCGCCTTTGATGTCGATGAACCCACGGTCACGCAAAACATTCAGCGCCCGTTTGACGCTGGAGCGTGAGCATTCGCAGACAGATGCAATCGTCTGGAGTTTTATGCTGCAGGCGCATCTGTTCCCAGCGTAGCATTTCAGATAGCTGTAGACTACAAACTGGATCGGTGTTAGTCCAAATTGAAAAATTGAACGATCCATCTGGAATGCGTTCGCCTTGTAATCCCGCATAGTTTATTCCACCGTCCTTCACTGCATTCGTTTGCAATTCCATTTTATAGAACGGATGTGCGATTTGTCAATGTCGCATTTGTAACCCTTGATTCCACCGTGCTTTTATATACATACATTTCCCGGTTCTCTGTGACCCCCCACTATATCAGCAGAGGGAGAAAATCAGGCAAAGCTACTGCCATAAATTTTATCCCCAACCGTTCCTCATTGCGTCTTTCAACGTCTCTCACAAACGGCCCACATTCGCTTTTGCGGGTAAAAGTGAGTACACCCTCGGCTTCGCTCAAAGAATCGCACGCAAGGGCTCACAGGGCGAAACACGGGGCGTTTCGGATGGGGGGTGCTGTCACGGCTATTTTGATTTTAAAGTTGAAAAGTGGTTTTGTTTGACGGGATATTATGGCCCCATTGCGTTGCGGAGCGACACCGTTTATGGTATGATGAGAAAAATACGGCAGGAGGTAGATTTGATGAAGCGCATCATCCTGATCACGGAGGAACTGTCCAACTCCACACCCTACGAGCGTACCCTTTTGCAGCTGTTCGGTCAGGAGATCCAGATCCGGAGCTTCAGTGTGCGAAAGCACGATTATCCCTCTATGCCCAAGGACGCGGATCTCTACCTCATCTCCTGCACCTCCTCCGATGCTTACAAGGAGGTCTCGGCGTATCTTCCGGCGGACAAGCCCACACTGCCCGCCAAGATCACCTATCTGAAGCGGGACATCGAGGCGCTGCAGCAGCTGCCGGCAGGGACTCGGGCCATTCTGGTGAACTTCAGTATGCAGATGGCCATTGAGTCCATTGCGGAGCTGCACCGGCTGGGTATCACCCAGATTCAGCTGTTCCCCTTCTGCCCCGGCATGACGGTGCCGCCGCGGATCGAAATGGCCATCACGCCGGGAGAGCCACAGTGCGTACCGCCGGAGTTTACCTCCGTGCTGAATCTGGGTTCCCGTGTATTCTCCGCGGAAACCATTCTGGAGATCGGATTGCATTTGGGCTTTTCCTGGCTGCCTGCCAGCGAGCATTTCCGAACGTACATACAGGATCTTGCGGACCCCGGCCAGAGTCTGGCAGCCCTATGGAACGCCAGCTTGCAGACGGAAACCTATCTGGACATGCTGATGGGCGCTCTGAAAATGGGCATCATCGGCGTGGATGTACAGGGCCGGGTCTTTGCAGCCAACGCCACGGCGTCCGGCATCACCGGCGGCGTGGACATCGGCGGAGAGATCGGCGCCCTGCTGCCGGATCTCGGCGACGCGGGTTCCTCCTATAAGCAGGTGCGGCTGATGAAGATCCAGGATGTGTTTGTCAACGTATCCGTGGTGCCGGTGGACTGGCAGGGCACCCGGATCGGCAGCTTTCTGCTGCTCCAGCGCTTCACAGAGGAAGAAAAACGGCAGCACAAGTTCCGGGCCCAGCTTCAGGACTGGGGTTACCGCGCCAAGTACACCATGGATGATATCATCGGCGAGAGCGAGGCCATCTGTCAGGTGAAGGCACTGGCAAAGAAAATGGCCCAGACCGACTCCGCTATTTTGCTGACCGGAGAGAGCGGTACCGGCAAGGAGCTGTTTGGCCACGCCATCCACAATGCCTCCCGCCGGAGGGAGATGCCCTTTGTGGCGATCAACTGCGCCGCACTGACGGAGACCCTGCTGGAAAGCGAGCTGTTCGGCTACGAGGAGGGGGCCTTCACCGGCGCCAAAAAGGGCGGCAAGATGGGACTGTTTGAGTACGCCCATCTAGGTACTCTGTTTTTAGATGAAGTGGAGGCCATGAGCCCCATGCTGCAGGCCAAGCTGCTGCGGGTCTTGCAGGAAAAGGAGCTGATCCGGGTAGGCGGCGACCGGGTGATCCCGGTGGATGTGCGGATCATTGCATCCTCCAATGAGGATATCCACGAGCTGGTACGGCAAGGCCGCTTCCGCAAGGATTTGTTTTACCGCCTGAACACCCTGCCGCTGGAGATCCCGCCCCTGCGGGAGCGGGGCGAGGACCTGTTCCTGATTGCCGCCGAGATCAAGAAACGCTTCGGCTACGCATATATTTTGGCCCCGGACGCCCGAGAGATCCTGCGGAGGTATTGCTGGGAGGGAAATGTGCGGGAGCTGTCCAACCTGATCGAATATCTGGCGGTGGTAGACAAGCCGGAGATCACCTCGGAGGATCTGCCTCCATATCTGCGGGCAGCCCGTCTCCTGTCTCCGGAAGTCCCCTCCCTCCCCGATGACTTTTCGGACTTTGCGGCCCAGACGGCAGGACAGGAGGAGCTGTACCGCTTCCTGCTGCGGGCGCTGTCCACAGCAGAAAATGGCATCGGTCGGGGACAGTTGTGCCGTCTGGCGGAGCAGGAAGGGCTTTTGCTGACGGATCAGGCAGTCCGGGACGCTTTGCAGGCTCTGAACCGACTGTGCCTGATTTCCGTATCCAGAGGACGGGGCGGCAGCCGCCTGACGCTGCGGGGCCGTCAGCTTGCGGAAGCCTTTTCAAAATAGGCACTTTTTATAATAGGATGAAGTTTCACAACTTCACCCTATTATTTCGCCAATTATGCTGGTTCTCTCCGATAGTTCTTTGACAGATCCATCAGTTTTCTCTGAAATTGTGGGGATGAACCGCCTGTTTTTTGCAGTTGTGCCCTTCTTCGCAGTTGGCACGCTGATTGCTATACTCTTTATCATCAGAGATCCCGGCGCACAGCCGGAAAGAAAGAAGGAGAGCATTATACAGTACGATTTCGACGCGGTGGTCGACCGCTCACAAAACTACGCCGCCAAGGTGGAGGAGGCCATCCTGCACTACGGCACCAATGATGTGATCCCCCTGTGGATCGCGGACATGGATTTCAAGACCGCCCCCTGCATCGTGGACGCCATCAAGGCCCGCGCCAATCAGGGCATCTTCGGCTACACCTGGCGGACGCCCAAGTATTTCGAGGCCATCGCCGCATGGCAGCAGAAGCGCAACGGCTGGCTGCCTGACACGGAGCACATGGCCTTCGCCCCCGGCGTGGTTCCCGGTATGCGGATGATGCTGACCATGTTCACCCAGCCCGCCGATAAGATCCTCATTCAGCAGCCTGTGTACCACCCCTTTGCCGACGTGGTAAACAACACTGGCCGTCAGCTGGTGGTCAGCCCCCTGAAGCGGGATGAAGATGGCCGTTACACTATGGATCTGGAGGACTTTGCGAAGAAGGCCGCCGACGGCGTGAAGTATTTCATCCTCTGCAACCCCCACAACCCTGTGGGCCGGGTCTGGACCCGTGAGGAGCTGAAGGCGGTGGGCGATATCTGCGTAAAGCACGGTGTGCGGATCATCTCCGATGAGATCCACTCCGACCTGATGCTGGATGGTCACAAGCACATCCCCATGGCCTCCGTGTCCCCTGAGATCGCCGCCATCACCACCACCTGCATCGCCCCCAGCAAGGCCTTCAATCTGGCGGGCCTCCAATCCTCCACCATCGTCTATGACACCGTGGAACACAAGGACGCCTACGTGGCGGAGCTGAAGCGGATGGACATTGCCCGGAACAACTGCTTCTCTCTGGTGGCTACCATGGCCGCCTATGAGCAGGGTGAGGAGTGGCTGGATCAGCTGCTGGTCTATCTGAGCGGCAACATGCGCTTCATTCGCGAATTCTGCGCCGAGCATCTCCCCGAGCTGAAGCCCAATGCCCCGGAGGCCACCTATCTCTGCTGGATCGACGCCAGAGCTCTGGGCATGGACGACGCGGCGCTGAAAAAGTTCTGCGTGGAGAAGGCCGGCGTGGCCTTCGGCGAGGGCAGTGAGTTCGGTCTCGGCGGCAGCGGATTCCTGCGTCTGAACGCAGCCTGCCCCCGCAGCGTGATCCAAAAGGCGCTGACCCAGCTGGAAGCTGCGGTATATAACTACTAAGCCCATACCAATTCCTATTTTTAGGAGTTGGGTGGTGGCATTATTTACTCATTTATGGGAGTAGACGCACCATTTTCGCAAATACCCCGACACGGAGCATTACTGATTGGTGTAATCATTGCCCCGCTGATGGATCGCTCCAGAAAGTTTGACGATAAACTCGAAATCTTTTCAACTGCTGCAGGGGATAAGGGTGTCCTGTCAATGGTAATGATTTTCTTGTTGGCTGGGGCCTTTGCTGGCGTTGCAAAAGGAATGGGCGGAGTTGATTCTGTGGTGAACCTTCTTACCTTTATTCCCCACAGATTTATGGTTGCAGGACTTTTTATCATTTCTTGTTTTATTTCTATTGCAACAGAAACTTCCACTGGAGCAATCACAGCTATGACACCAATAGCCATTGGAGTTGCAACTCGCCTTAGCAGCTTCATTGGGCGGTGCTATGTTTGGCGATATCCTTTCGGTTATCTCCGATACAACCATTGCTGCCACTAAGGGCGTGGGCGCGGAAAAGAAAGATAAATTCCGCATGAATTTGCTAATTGCTCTTCCGGCGGCACTTGTGGCTGCGATTTTGGATGTAAACGTATATATTGTTTTAATTGGAGGAACGTTCTTTGCGGGTATTGTTGGCATTTTGACTAACGGAATGACTCCGCTTACATTTATCCAATCATTATCTACGGGTACTCGGAATTGCAGCAATTATCACAATTCAGCTTGGCTTGATGCGGACAGAAGAGGAAAAGAAAGCTGCATAGAAGAGGAAATGAGTATGAATAATATGAAGAAAATAAGAGAACTCTCCGAGCAGTACGCTTTGCGACAAATCGAACTTAGACGGCAGATTCATACGCATCCGGAACTGGGGGGGCAGGAATTTGAAACCGGGGCGCTTATTGAAAATGAACTGCGATCCATGGGAGTCGAAGTGCGGCGGGGATATGCCAAGACTGGCCTGGTAGGTTTGATTCATGGTAAAAAAGGAAGTGGAAATACAATTTTGATCCGGGCTGATATGGATGCCCTGCCCATGGTGGACTTGCTCGATTGCCCGTATCGCTCACAAAATGATGGAATTGCGCATACCTGTGGGCATGACGCACATACAGCTACACTTCTTGGCGCAGCATATATTTTGTCTCATCTGCAGGATGAGTTTTTCGGTACGGTAAAGTTTTGCTTTCAGCCTGCAGAGGAAGCTTCCGATGGCGGAGCTGAGGCAATGGTCCATGACGGTGTTTTACAAGATCCGAAGGTTGACTTTGCGATCGGAATGCATGTCTCTTCCGCAAAGCCGGTTGGATACGTGGCAATTGAACCGGGTCCCATTACAGCATACCCAGATTTTTTCTCTATCACATTTCGAGGCAAAGGCGGGCATGGATCCTGCCCCAGCAAGGCGAATGATCCGATTTTACCCTTAGTAGCAACTTATCAAATGATTCAAAATATTCAAAAGCGAATTTCTCCATTGGAGCCTGCTGTAATTCAAGTGTGTTCACTTCAAGCCGGTACTGCTGAAGCAGTGATTCCGGATGAAGCGAAGGCGATTGGTACTGTGCGGACTTTGCATGCGCACAATAGGGAAAAGATACGGACGGAGTTAAAAAGAATTGTTGAGGCGGTTTCTGATATTTATCAGGTCAAAGGGGAACTGAATTATCGCGGTAGGTGTTGTCCCGTTTACAATAACGAGGAAATGGTCCCCAAAGTGAGGAATAGTGTTCGTAATATTTTTGAAAAAGGCTTCTATACTGACGAAACTATGAAAATTGGGGGAGAAGACTTTTGCTTTATAAGCAAAGAAGTTCCGTCTGTATTTATGATCGTTGGCAGTTCTAATGGCATGCCGGAAACAGAATATCCGGTTCATAACCCGCATTTTGATGTGGATGAGCATGTGATGCAAAAAGGCGCTGAAGCATTTTCGGCAATTGCGATTGACTACTTGAACGGGTGTTATGAAAGTAAAAGGGACGTTTGTGGTGAACAGTAAGTGTAATTGACATTGACCCACGTCCTGACCCACGAGTGGAAAAAACGGGGCGGAAACAGCGGAACAAAGCGTATCTACGGGTGATGGAATTCTGTGACAAATCCGCTTTATTCTCCCGAAAGCCCGCGGAAGGCGTCCCTATCGAATCTTCACACGCATGAGGCCACTGGTTCGAGTCCAGTAGTCTCCACCATAAAGCTGCAACAATCTGAATCTCCTTGGCTGAATGCTTAGAGTGTCAGAGTGTTGCAGCTTTTTTTATTTTTAAAATTTGCATTTTTCCCGATAGATCGCTTAATGCTTTTTCGAGAAATTTGGCGGACTTGAACCGTGGTTTTGATGGTATTATGGTCAGCTCTAATTTCAGCGCCCTTTTTGCTTTCAAAAAGGGCGCTATTTTTTTCAAAATTCTTATACAAATATTACGGCGCCGAATTGGTGGTTTCAGAGAACCACCGATCCGGCGCCCTTTTTCATTTCAAAGAAGAACGAGCAGTCAAAAAGGGGGTGTTGCCTGACAGAAGAATGGATGCACGAAGCACGTACAAGTAAAGGAGGAGCAAGATCAATGAAAAAAAGTAGCAGCGGCTGGAAAAAGGGCACCGCAATCTCCACGACTAAGAGTCCGCCGCAAAAGAGTTCGATCCGCAGATACCATGTTACCTTTAAGCCGAAACGACCTCGAAAACCCAGGCAACGAGAAATCAAGGAGCAAAAGCCGATTTGCCGGAAGTTTACTCGATGCGAGGGCTGCCCCTATCCTGCCCATGGTTTCCTGTGCTGGGGAGAAGATGGCCGTTGTCTTCGGACGATTCTGGAAAGATCCAATTCGCAGAAAACGTAAACGGAGGCAATGCCTATAGGTCAAAGTCCATTCCCTTTTCAAGGAAAGAGAAGCAAGCTCCGTCGAGGGCGGCGATTGCTTCAATCGGAATTTGCGATCCATCCATCATGACCAGAAAGTTTTCACTGAGGAGAAACTTTCGAACAATACCGCTTGTGGTTCTGTATGTGCCACCAGCCTTTCGGCTATCCGGAAGAAAATATGTAATCGTCACCTCCGGTTGCTGGGGCATGAGCTCCAGAAGAAGCCGGAGTTTTTCATTGAGTTCTGCTTTGACGGATTCGTCCAATTCGGCCTTCTGGTCAGTCAGACGAGTTGTCTCCTGAATGAGGGCATCGTAGCCAACCAGGGCTGCAAAGGGAGCGAATTGCGCTGCCCGGTTTTGTATGGGCATTGCCGGCTGAACAGTGGAAGTATGGTGTGACAAGTTCAAAAGGTCATCGTATTCGCTACTCATGGTGCCCTCCCACCTGGCGGTTCCGTTCTATGGCGGTGGCGCCATCCTCCAGGTTCATTCCTTTGAGGATCGCGTTCTTTCCGTACTTTTTCTTGATGTCCAGCATAGCAGCTTGAATCTTTTTCTCACGAGTTAGAGCGGCTTCCCGGTGCATGTGTGTCTCTGCCGAAGGTCCGAAGTTCGAAAACAAATCCAGCTGCTCACAGCTGCAGTCATCCTCCACGCTGCCAGCGGACCGAACCCGGACTGCGGTGAGGTTGAGACGCCTGATCAGCAAACCCTGGTCCACGACCCGATCAAAAAGGCCGGAAGCCGCGCGGATGAGAGCTTTAGCAGAGGAGGTCTCAATTTCCAGATCGGCGGTTCCGTGGGCATGCTTGGGGATCTCCCGGCCATAAGGATCTCTGGTGACAGCCCCATGATACCGCCTCCGACGTTCTGGGTCCTGCAGATTTTCCCGGTCATATCCCACGGTCAATGTCAGCTGCTTGGTCACCAGCCCCTTATCCACCAGGTCCAGAGCAAGCTGGTCCGCCATTTCAGATACGACCAGCCTGGCCTTGGAAAAGGAATACGGCTCCTGCAGTACCTGGCCGGAGCCGATGCTGTTGAACTCCGGTTTGTAAGCCTTGATGTCTGCAATGGTGCAGGGCTCCCAGCCCCAGGCATGGTCGATCAGCAGTTCTGCATTGACTCCAAAGAGCTGGTACAGCATTTTCTCGTTGTAGTAATCCGTTGGTTTCCCGACCGAACAGCGGGCAATATCTCCCATGGTATACAGGCCATGGGCCTCAAGTTTCTTGGCATATCCGTGCCCCACCCGCCAGAAGTCGGTAAGCGGGCGGTGATCCCAGAGCAGCCGGCGGTAGGTGAACTCATTGAGCTGTGCAACGCGGACGCCGTTTTGATCCGGCTTGATGTGCTTTGCCATGATGTCCATGGCCACTTTACAAAGATAGAGATTTGGTCCGATACCGGCAGTTGCGGTGATCCCCACCGTGTGAAGCACATCCAGGATCATCTTCCGAGCCAGTTCCCTTGGTGTAAGGCCATAAGTGCCCAGATAGTTAGTGATGTCCATAAACACTTCGTCGATGGAGTAAGGATGGATATCCTCCGGCGCGATATATTTGAGATAGACCTCAAAGACGCGGGCGCTGTAGTCCATATAGAGCTTCATGCGCGGCGGAGCAATCAGGTAGTCCAGCGCCAGCTCCGGGTGAGCCTTTAATTCCGGATCATTGGTGGATGAGCCAGCAAATGTGCGGTCGGGTGCTTTCCGCAGCCGCTCCGCGTTCACCTGCTTTACCCTCTCCACGACCTCGAAAAGCCGCGCCCGGCCGGAAATGCCGTAGGCTTTAAGAGCCGGAGTCACAGCGAGGCAGATGGTCTTTTCCGTGCGGGAAAGATCTGCCACAACGAGGTTGGTGGTGAGGGGATCGAGGCCCCGTTCCACGCACTCAACGGAGGCATAGAAAGACTTCAAGTCAATTGCAAGATATACCTTATCAGCCACGGATCATCCCCTCCTTTTCCTTCTCTGCTGTTCTGCCACTATTGTAGCATAGAACAAGTGTTCTATTCAAGAGGGGAAAGGATGGGAAATCATATTTGAAAATTCAGGAGGAAAAGCATGATACAAACCGTAGTCAGCAACGCAAGCGCACCGGAATACGGACAGGCCACCATTTCCTTCCCAATCAGGGAAGAGGACTATCCCAATGTGGTTAATATGCTCCAGAGCATGGGCCTGGGAGATCCGGTGGAGCGGGACTGCCGGGTGGATGAGGTCTGCGGAGACTGGCCGATCCTCAAGCGGCTGGAGAAAGTGGCGATTAACCTCGATGAGATGGACTACCTCGCCAAAAGGCTGGACAGCTTTGACGCGCAGGAAAAGGCAAAATTCCAGGCGGCCGCCGTCAAATACGGACTGTTCGATATGAGGCATCTGATCGACCTGACGTTCTGCTGCGAGGAGACAACGGTGATCACTGACTTCTCTGATCTGGAGAAGGTCGGCCGCCGCCATTTCCTGGATGTGAACGGCGGCTCCGCCTCCAGCGAAGAGCTGGAGAACGTGGACGGATATGAAACTGCACTGCTGCTGATCGGCGACGGTGACGGAACCATCACACCGTATGGCGTGATTTACGACAACGGGATGCAGCTCCGCCCTGTCTATGATGGGCGGAATTTCCCCCTGTATCAAGATGGGGACAGTGTCTTTCTGCTGGGCCTGACCCATAAATCGGACCCCGACACGAATCCCCCAACTACATGGCTTTTCCTTCCCACCTGCAGGGAGCGTCTGGAGAGGACGCTTAGAAGAGGCGGCTATGAGAGTGAGGACGATATCCATATTCGCCTCTCCCAAAGTACTGCGCCCAACGAAATTGATTCCCGCCTGGATGTGGAGCACGAGTCTCTGAACAATCTGAATAAGCTGGCAAGCGCCATTGTACTGCTGGATGTTGACCAGGGGGCAAAGCTTGAAGCGGTTGTTCAGATGGCAAATCCGAGGTCGGCAACGGAGATGACCACTCTGGCCCAAAACCTGGATCTGTTCAATTTTGTCCCCGGCATCCATTCTCCGAGAGAATATGGCGAGTTCATGATCCGGGAGTCCGGACACTTCGACTTGGACGAAGATCTGGTGCATTTTATCGACTATGAGGCATACGGACAAAAGCAGATCAACGCTGAAGGCGGCGTTTTCAAAAATCGGGGCTACGTTGCTTTTCGAGGAGAAAGTAGGGGAGACAATATAATAAAAGAGGTGATGAAGCAAGCCTCAGCAGAACCACAAGAGCATCTACAAACAGGTCTACGTTTACATTTTAAAGGCCGGTAAAATGCTAAAAGATGTCCTGCAGAATCAAGAGGATTCTGAAGGACACCTTTTACTTGCGAAAGATTGGAGAATTCAGTTTTGACGTAATGACAGGATGCGTAAGTATTTCTCTAAAGATGATTATTTTGATCGCCACGCATTTCTGATGCCGACACTGAGCGGATAGATTACATATTGTTCTCTTTTTATATGGAGGACCCTGCAGTCCAATTCAAGTTCACAGCAGATGTAAATCCGAACTCTTTTAAAATTTCCTGTATGCGATCAGTACTTATAGGTTCCTCCCAGTAATGCGGATCTTTCGACGAAACACTGTTTTTAAACGGTCCTTGGTAGAAGGAATAGGAAGCTCCTATTTCCAGCTTTCCAACCATCCAGGCATTCCCTGTTTGATCGTTGAACTGCCCATCTTTAAAGTTACCTACATAAAGGGTACGAACAGTCCCATCCTCAAAGAATTTCACAAAATATGCATCACCTGAATCATCATTGTATTGTCCATCAGAAATTTCTCCGCAGTAATAACCCTCTAATGTAGAGGTGATTTGAGCGGAAAATTCATCAACGTTAAGAATATCATCGGGCTCCACATTATCCAGACTAAAGGACTTTGCATAATCATCAGAACGAAAATAACGATATGTTTCGCCAGTACTGAAGCCATCTTCGACTTTCCGTTCTGAGATGACCCATACATCTTCTCCACTCGTTACAGTATCAGGGAATGCCTGCTTACAGGAGAGAAGCGTTCCGCCGTCATACATGGCATCCGTTATTAGTTGCAAGACATTTCCGTCATAAATGTTGACGATACATCTTCCGTCCCAATTCCCTGCTGAATCTAGCTGGCCGTAGAAGTATACTTCATTCCCGTTTTCCGTATAGGGAAGCAGGAGCGGCTGTTCCGCAACCTCAGCGGCTGTATATTCCCGCTCAGGATTACTGGCGCTATAGACTACATAACTCATGGCACTGATCTGAGGGGATTCACTGGAGTATGGAGCATCTACGCCATCGTAGGTGCTGGTAATTGCACTGGCGAAAAAAACTGTAGGACGGTAATCAAAAACTTTCACACTGAGTGCCGTAATGATCTCCTTGACAGATGACATGTCATCGGAAAAAGAGTCCATGTCTTGGGACACTTGATGGATTTCTTCACGTAAAGAAGATTCCAAAGAGCTAATTTGAGTATTTTGAGCATCGATCTTGTCGGTTAAATAATCGATGTCATTTCGCAAGGTATTGATATAACATACAACAGCAACGAGGCAGCCTAATATTGTCACGATGCCTACTATGCGTTCAACCCATTTCCATATGTTTTGTATTGTGCTAAGGCCACCCTTTTTCTTTTTGCTCATATACCATTCACTTCCAAAGTGATTCCAAAGAATACTTTTTTCTGCCATCATCTTACAAGATTCTCCTCATAATGTCAATTAAACACATTAAATTCGATAATGAACAAGCGTGACCTACTTTTAGTTTATCAGCACGGTTGGGAAAAATTTACTGAATTGTGATGAAAAATATTGGGTTATATAAGCAAGGAAAAATAAATCAACAAGAAAATCTACTAGCTATTCCATCCTAATAATGGTATGTTGTGAACTTACCAAGAAACAAAAGGAGATGAAAGGAATGAAACAGAAGCCTGCCCAGCAGAGCAAATTGAATATTCAGCTGAGGCCCGCTTCCGTTGAGGAGGCGGGCCTTTTCTACTCCCAGATGGAAGAAGGCGATGATCAGGCGCTCGGCACCGTGGGCCACCTGCGGATGGACTTCGGGCAAGGCGGTGAGGAATTCTGGGGCTCGTGGTGGGGACGTGGTGACGAGCCGCTGAAGACCCCGGAGTTTCAGAAGGAGCTCCAGCAGGTCGTGGACGAACTGCAACGCAGCGGTCCTCTGAAGGATCTGAAATCCATGCGAGCCTACTGCGGCAGCCACGGCGGTGCCATCGCAGACGGGGGCTCCACCCACGGCTACATTGCGGAAACGGAACACTACCGCTACTGCCTCCGCTGTACCCCGCTACCGGGCTATTATCAGGGCTATCTGTACTGCTATGACCTCCGCCAGCAGCAACTGACGCAAAAAGAGGCTCTGGTGGGCTGGGTGACCTACGCCGGCGGCGAGGAGCAGACCTTTACGGATGCGCAGAAATACCTGGACACCATTCGGGAGGAGCTTCCGTATCAGGCCGCCACCGGCTTCCGCTATGAGACGCTGACGGATGATCCCGCGGTACGGAAAGCAGCGGATGATCTCCTGCTGGACTTCGCCGGAGAGGAAAATCCCCGGCGGGCCTGCAATTACGGCATGACGGAGGCTGGGAAGCAGGCGCTCCGGGAAGCCGCTGATCCCGACCACCCCCACACCTACGCCTGGTTTGTGATGACGGACTGCAATACGCCTGACGAGCAGATCCACCGGGATCTGACGCTGGAGGATGCGGTCCGCCTCTATCGGGACAGCACCCGGCCGGAGAAACGGCTGGGCGTTACCAAAGACAGAATCGCCACAGTGGACTTCCTGCGGGAAGTGGATGGCGAGCAAGTCTTCTTCCAGGATTACAGGCGGATGGACAGCTTCCGCGACGACCCGGAGATCTTTGAGGCGGTGCAGCTGATCCACCGTGAGCTGGAGTGGAGCGCCCCCGTGCGGGGCATGAAGATGGGAGGTCTGAAATGATCCAAAAGGAATGGCTGGAGTTTTTGCGGGAGCAGTACCCCGCCGGATACCGGGTCCGGCTCAGCGAGATGCGGGACGATCCGGACCCGATTGCTCCGGGCAGTATGGGGACCCTGGACTATATTGACGATGCCGGCCAGGTCCATGTTCGCTGGGACAATGGCAGGGGTCTGGCGCTGATCATTGGCGTGGATCGCTTCCGTATCCTGCCTCCGGAGGCCCAGACCGTCAAATTCTACATGCCGCTGAGGGCGGAATTCTTCGGATATGACGAGTGGGGTGACAAGGAGGAGTATGGGACCGACCTGGGCGGCAGAGATCTGCGGAGCTATGAAGCGGAGATCCGAACGGCCCTGGTGGGCAACCGAATGCCGGAGGAAGCAGACCGTGGAATGATGCACTGGTATGACGAGCAGGACGGCGTCAACGATAAAGTCCAGTCTGCGACCTTCGATGTAGAAAACCGGGACGGGCAGCTCTGGGGGATTGCAGAGTGCAAGGTGGTTGGTATTCTGACGCCGGAGGAGAAGGAAAAACTGGCAGATTTCATCACCGGACAGGCTTCGGACGGCTGGGGCGAGGGCTTTGATCAGAGAGAGATCCAGGTGGATGACGGCGTCCTGAATGTACATCTCTGGAACAGCGGAAATTGGACGATCCTGACAGAGGAAGAAAAATTTTCCCCCGACTCCCTCACCCGGCTCCCTGACCTGTGCTGGTCTGTCCTGCCGGGGGAAGGAACGCTGATTTGCATCAAGAAGGGTGAACACGGGTACTTCCCCAGCAAATGGTCCTCCGATGACAGGGCCCAGAACCGCTATGTGGCGGACTACAACAACCGCAGGCGCGGCATCAGTCCAGCCCAGGAGCAGGCAATGCTGGCCGGCAGTATGCACGGCTGGGACATTCCCATGGCAGACCCTGTGGTCCAGGAGCGAATCTTGGGCGCGAAAAACAACCTGGGAATGAAGGGGCCGTGAGTCCCTCAACAAGCTGAAAAGGAGGAAATCTGAATTGAGTGAGAAAGTATTTGGCGTGTATCTGGCCAAAGAGGACCCGGAGAGTGACGCCTATGCCAAGTTGGATCTCCCCGCCCAACCCTGGGAGCTGCTGGATGCCCTGGACAAACTGCACTTGCAGGAGGGCGACAGCCTCTACCTGGAGATCGACGACTACTATGACTTCGAGGAACTGGCGACGGTCTTGCAGGACCGGGAGGACAGCCTCGCGGAGCTGAATGATCTGGCAGAGCGGCTCACCCTGCTCAATGATGTGCAGCGCACGGCCCTGCAGGGCCTGATCCAAATGGAAACCGCCAAAGGCGGAGGCGGGATCAGCGTCACCAGGCTCCGGGACCTGACCGAGAGCGCGGACTGCTGCCATGTCGTACCGGAGGCCCTCAATGACAGCCAGCTGGGCAGGTTTTATGCCGAGAACGGCTTTGTGCCGGAGGTGGAAGGGATCTCAGACACCGTGTTCGAGCTGCTGGACTTCACGGCTATCGGCCTGCGGGCCCGGAAAGAGGAGGGCGGCGTCTTCACGCGAAAGGGATATGTCTTCCAGAACAGCGATCTCAAGCAGGCACCTTCGGTACCGGGAGAGATCGCGGAGCCGGACTACATGATTCTGCTGGAAGTGGCCAGGCGGCGGGGTGATGGCCCTGCGCAGGGCGGCGCCGGCCCGATCCTGGTCAAGCTGCCTGCGGCGCCGGAGGAACTGGAGACAGTGGCGGAGCGCCTGAATGCCGCTTCTTCACAGGAGCTGTGGTGGCGCTGCATCGACTGTGTGATCCCAGAGATGCGGGATGCGGTCTCCTCGGCCAGTGAGATCCGAGAGGTCAACCGCTTCGCGCAGACGGTGGGTGCCATGGCCCAGGAGCAGCGGAAAGTGTACAAGGCTGTGCTGGAGGGCCTGCGGTGCAACAATCTGCCGGCCGCTATTGCACAGGCGGATACGTTGAATGCGTATACGCTCAACGAAGAAATATATTCTCCCTCTGAATTTGCGAAGGAGAAGATTCGGTCCATCATGGATGAGGCCATGGTGGATCAGGTCCTGACAAACCTGAATCTGTATCGTTACGGAGAAACCCTGATGGAGTCGGAGCACTGCATCCAGACCGGCTATGGCCTGCTCCAGCGCCGGGACGGACAGGAGCTCCGCATCCAGGACAAACATATCGGAATGATGGAAATGAGGCGATGAAAAATGAACCAAAAGCAAGAGGCCCTCCTGGGCCTTCCTCTGACCAATGCGGAGCGGGAGTGGCTGACAAGCCGACTGGAGACTCTTTCTGTAAAGGAGAGCTATCAGCTGTCCGCGGCGATCATGCGGTCCGGGAGGTTGCAGGAGCTGATGGGAAAAAGCTGTCAGGAACTGCAGGCCACCGTGCTGCGGATGAAGCCGGACGTAGCGGTGGAGGCGATCAACTGCCTGATGACGCTGCACGATTACGAGGTCTGCCATCCGGCGGGCAGCTATGAAGCCCTGGGGCGCTTCTTCCTGCAATATGAAAGCGGCGCCCCCAGGGAGGCCCTGCCCTTCGTGGACCTGGATCAGCTGGGCAGGCGCTATGAGGATCTCCATCCCGGACTTTTCATCGGCGGCAGCTATGTGATCTATCCCGAAAAGGAGCCGGAGCATCCCTATACCGGCCACAACCTGGCGGAGCTGGACGATTCGGACTGGAGCGTCCGGCTGAAGATCGCCTCCGCCGAAAAGCCGGAGGGGGTCTGGGTCCGACTGCCGGACTACTCTATGGTGAATGATGACAAGGCGGATGAAGTAGAATTGGCCCTTCTGGAGTTGAAGGTCGATACCATTCAGGAGTGTACGCTGCGGGATGCCCGCTGCATCCTCCCGGAAGTGGAGAATCTGGTGAGCGAATACCATGAGCTTGTGGATCTCATCTATGATGGCAATGACCTGGGCTTCCTGCTGGATGAGCAGGGCCAGGGGATGCCGCATTTCAGCGAGAAGCTCCATGCGGCTCTGGCCTATGAAAAATGCACCCGCCTGGGCGCGGCACTGGACATCGCGCAGAACCTCCGGTGCTATGACTTCGTGCCGAAGGAGGAGGTAGAGTCCTTCACCGGAAAGTACCTGGAATCCAGGGGGATCGAAGCAGGACACGTGAGTCTGATCTCCGAGTGCATGGATCGGGAGAGCTACGGAAGATACCTGCTGGCCCAGCAGGGCTATCAGCAGCATGCGGCCAGCGGCAGCTTCATCCGGCGAAATCAGCTGGACTTCTGCTATGAGCGCAGCCAGCCGCCGGCGCCGCAAGCGCATTTCGAGATGAAACTCTAACTACAAAACAGAGGAGGAACCACAATGCCTACATTCCACATTACGGACTGTTTTGGAGAACAGGTCACCTTGCAGCCCCGATTGGGACTGTACTCCGTCACGGATTTTACCGGACAGGAAATGCCGGGGCTGGCCATCATTCTGGACCGGCTGGGCAGTACGCCGGAGGATACGGAGCAGTATGCCGTGCTGACGACCTCCTTCGGAGAGTTCATCGGCGCTAAAGACTGCGCGTACATCGATACCAACAACTGCTATTTTGCCCCGCAGCTTCTGGAACAGGGGATCGCTGAGAACACGGGCCTGACAAAAAGCAGTGGATTCTGCCAGTACCCCCTGTGGCATTTCAAGGAGGATTTCCTCCGGGAGATCGGCGGCGAAGTCTATGAGCAGTATGCCAACTGTTTCCAAACCTATATGCATACGGGTCCGTTTGGGGGGCCTGAACCTGTGGAAGAACCGACGAATCAGATGGGAGGGATGAAGATGAAGTAATCGGTAAGACGCCTTTAAAACAGTAAATTCAAGAGCAGGGGCCGTTTTCCCGAGCGGGACAGCGGCCCCCCTCTTTTTTGCGCCCTTTTTCGGGAAAACGAGTCCCGGAAAGGAGTGCGATATGGGCAAGGAACAGCTGCTGATGTTCCTAAAGAACAAATGTAAAGGAAAGGAGAATCAGGTCAAGGGGGTCTTGCTTCAAAGGACTTTCGGCATCAGCGGCACGACCCTGCAAAGCTGGGTCAGCCAGCTGCGGCAAGACGGAGAGCTGATTTGCAGTGATGCCTGCGGATACTACTACGCAGCCTCTGGCTGGGACGTATGTGAGACGATGGAAAGAATCCAGCGGACAATCAACACGCTGCAGAAGGACAATCTTGGACTAAAACGAGGCCTTCGGAATTGCTCTGTCAGAGGTGAGACATCCCATGGCTGATACCCTGTTTCCGTGGGTGGGCAGCAAGCTTAAATTGGTTCCGTTTATCATTCCCATGGTCCCACCAAGTTCCGACACGGTGGTGGATGCATTTGGCGGCAGCGCTGCATTCAGTTTGGGGCTTCCTCCCAAGAAGGGACGCCTGGATATCTACAACGATCTCAATGACGATCTGTTCAATCTCTTCTGCTGTCTCAAGGAAAGGCCGATTGCGCTTGCAAGAGAACTGGGTTTCTTCCCGGTTCACGGCAGAATCCCATTTCAGTTCTACCGCAATATCCTCAATCATGAATCAGACTACTTAAAAAACATCGATCTGGAAAAGGAAATCATCCAAAGTGAGCGATCTTTTTCCGAGGAGGAAGTGCAGGAACTGCTGAAGATCCTGGACGGGAGGGCCAACCTTTTTGACGTTCAGCGGGCGGTTGCATTCTTGATGGTCACGCACGGCAGCTATAACGGGACCTGCAAATCCGTTGGGATTCGGACCATTAACGTGGCTGCCATTATCAAGCGGATGCCGAAAGTCGCTGATCGAATCCAGAGCCTGGTGTTAGAGAACAAGGATGCTATGAAGCTGATTCCTGAGCGGGATGGGATCAATACGGTCATCTACGCAGATCCTCCATATTTCAAAACTGAACGACACTACAGTGTTCAGTTTCTTCCCAAAGACCACATTGAATTGCGGGATGCACTTCGAGACTGTAATGGATATGTGATTTTGTCCTACAACAACTGCAAAGAGGCATGGTACCTGTACGAGGAAGATTTCTTCATTTTTGGTCTGACCCGCAACAATCCGATGGCAAAAAAACGCGGCGCAGTCTATAAGGAAGTCATCATTACCAACTACGATCCAAGACCCCTTATGGATGTTCAAATGGACCTGTTTGATCAGACCACAAAGAAAAAGTGGGAGTTGATTCCATTGAACATTCCAAAACATATCAAAAAAACGCTATAAAGGAGAACGTATCTGTGGATGTGTTAATATCACGGGATGATGCTGCTGGATCGCAGCAGATCCCTGAGACTGTCTTGGAGAAAGCCGGGCTGAAAGACACGGAAAGATTGCTTGTACATGCGGATAAAGACTATATCCTGCTCAGGAAATTTGACATGCCGGTCAAGGAACAGATTGAACTGGTTTCCAGCCTGCGTGAAGGTATTGAGTTCCTTTTATTTGAGTTGGTACATGCCAGTCAGCATATTCATCTCAAATGTGACTGGGATGGAGACCCTCTGGAAATGATCGACGAGGATATTGTGCATGAACTGATCGGCTGCGGGGCCAGCATGGATGGACTCCGGCTCCTGCTCATGAAGGAGGCGATTGAAACAGATGAAGAATGAAACATATCTCTACAGAGGGAGTCTGGCGGATGCCCGGCAGAACGATCAGGTATCCCTCTGGCGGGCCAGCCACCGGGCGAACACCGCCTGCAAGAAGGCGATTGAGGAAAGTATCCGCCAGGGTTTTGACGGGATGCGCCTTCAGGAAGGCTGCATTCAGGGCGTTCTGGAGGAATACGGGTTCAAGCGCGTCAATTGGGTGCTGGCCAACACCGTCCGGGAAAAGCTCTGGGACGGCCGGTTCAGCCGGGACAACAAGGAGTGGGCGTGCTTCCAGATGATCCCGCCTGATCCGGAGCATAACTGCGAATTCGTTGTAGAAAGCCATCCGGCGGTGCTGGATGGCTTTTTGAATGAGGTCCGGACAGCGTTCCGCAAGCTGAATCTTTTCGGGCCAGAGCACTGCTGTCCGGATTCCAACGTCGCGCTGGACTACGAGGGAAAGGTGCTGGTCCTCAGCGCCGATGCCTTAAAAGAGTCCTGCTGGTCTCAGGAGAACCAGCTCTGGATAATAATATAGACCCCATACGAGCAAAGCCCCTGCAAATTGGGGCTTTGCTCGTTGTGGATATGTTCAAAAGGATGGGGCATTTCAGTATTTTTCATATTCTTTAGCATAAAAACGCTTTAGAATGGAAGAAAGACGGTCCACCTCTTCCTCTAATTCACGGATGCGTTTATTTTTCGCTGCGATTATAACATCTTTGCCTTTATCGGTAACGGTAGGTTTAACGATCCGCTTTGAGACATTGCAGTTGCAGCGCAGAGATTCAATTCGAGCACGATACTCCGGATGGTTATATAATGTTGTTTTTGATACACAGGCGCGTGTAGCCACAGAATTGAAGTTTACCACCATATTTTCACGCATAAGAGATTCGATTGCTGAATTGATCCGCTGCTTGACAGTTTCACTTTTGCTTTTCGCATGCGATAAAAGTCCGTTTACATTACGCGCATGATTATTTGACATTTTCTCTTTCCTTTCCAACGTATTCACGCCCCTTTTTTCCTGCAAGATGCCTTGTCTGGCCTGACCTTAGAACTGATACTATTTCCTCATATTTTCCCAAAAGATGCTGATTCTTTTCGACCCAGACTTCACGACCTTGGGCTTTGCCACGCTCAATTAGCATTTTCGTCTCTTGAATTTCAAGTTCATATTGCGGCAAAAAATCTGGTGTGGTACAAAGGTTGCGGCAAGTAAGGCATGGGTTCAGCTGCGTAAAACAATCTTGCTTTTTGGGTTTCATGCAAAAACCAAGTGGCATTCGGACAGCATCCAGATTGTACCTGATGTACTCCCATTCAATTAAATCCTCATTTTCAATGTTGGAAATATCGATTTGTTTGAGTTGTCCTGATGCCGTTATTTTGAATAAGCCGTTCTTGACGGCCTGCTCCCATGACTTTCGCAATGTAGTATCTAATACCTTTGCATAGACAAGGGTCATCTCAGGAGACATATGCGCCATCCATTTCTGAACATGTGCCAAGCTCATACCGTTGTTTATTAGCTCTACACCCTTTGTGTGACGAAAGGCGTGGAGTTTAAAATGATATGGATTTCCCAAATCATCGATGATGTTATACTTCTGTGCTAATCTGTTCAGGGCCTCGCTGATTCTGTGGGGATCCGGAGCCATCCCCATGCGAGATCCGCTATAACGATTAAATAACAAATTTCGAGGATTATTCGTCTCTGTACTCTTTTGCTGTGCGATTTGAGCCACAGATTCTACAACAACTTTAACCTCGTCAGCGATTGGAATGCGATGTCCTATAGTGCGTGTTTTTCTGATGTCGCCTTTTAAATACCATCCTTGTTCCGTATATTCAAGACAGTTATCATACCGAAGATTTAATACATCAGAGATCCGCCACCCAGACGCAATTAGAATAATTACGACAGGGATATATTCAGAAGGTGTCAGAAATTCTAAGTGTTCCTTCAACTGCGACATTACACCATCAGGTATATACTTGATCCGCTCTGATTTTGGCGGCAATGTTCCAAATAAGGGAATATCCTCATGAAAAAATAGCGAGGGCACTGGAAGTGATGGGGCTTCAGGATAATCAAACTGTTGTATTCGAAGAAGAAAATTTCGTGTGCTCAATAGTTTGTCTAACTGCCGCCTGGTCTTAGCAGGAAAAGCGTTCAGATACCCCTGAATAAAATTTTCAATATGACGGCGGGTAAGATGTCTCAGACTTGTCCATTTAGGCTCTGTTTCTGCAATAAACTGTAAGAAATATGTAATTGCATCTAACTCTAATCTCACTGTTGATAAGGCGCAGATTGTCAACCGCATTTTTATATATTTTTTTGCCAATTTTTGAAATACAGGTGGTATAAATGTGAAGTTAATCAGGTGGTTTGTGGCATGCACGGGAATATCAACCGAAGGAATTTTTCTGCAATCCCAAATATCCTTTTCATATTCGTCTCGCGTATCATAAAAATCAGAGAAAAATAGATATAGTTGATAGATCTGAGCACGGTAACCCTGCCTTGATGATTTGCGCCCTGACAGCGCTATATAGTTAAGCCATGAGGGAAGCATTTCGTCAATTGAGATTTCAGAAAAACTGTTAACCTTTGGATAGGTTTCTTGGAGAAAATGAATAAAGTATTTAAGCATGAACTGATAGTCCGACCAGAGTGATGACGGGCTTAAAGTTTTCTTGGAAAGTCTTGTTGCCAGATAGTATTTTATCTCTAAACGCAAAAGATGGGGATATTCAAAAAAAGTTATACGACGTGAAGTGAAGAATTTCTGCCCGGCACTGTAGTCATCCCAAAATGAGTCGTTTAAATTCCATACGTCATTTTCCCAGTAGGTTCCGGATATAAAGCGCTCCATATCTCTTATTTTCCCAAAATCCGGTGTCAGTTGATGATTATAAGCCAGATCCATTTTTTGTACTTCCTTTCCTCAGCAACATCTGATTTTCTGTGCGTACCCATTCCTGACGCAGTTCCTCATCATCAGTATGAAGGTACACAAAGGTCGATTGTACAAAATGATGCCCTGCACGGATTCTTAATTGTTCTATCGGCCACCCAAGACGCCGAAGTTCTGAAAGTGAGGAATGCCTGAGCATATGTACTGTAAAATAGATGCCTGTTCTTTTCTGAAGCCTACGAACAAGTGCAGATACATCACTATATTCAAGAGGGAAATGCTTACGGGATCCGCTCAGTTTGATAAAAACATGGTTTGTATCAACGTCATCGGTGTGAGTTTCGACAATATATTCGAAAAATAAATTGATAAGATCTGCGGATACATCCACGATTCTTGGACTGCATACCGTTTTAATTTCCGATAGGTTGGTCAGTTCTCCTCGATCAACAACATGAATTCGGTGTGCGTCAGGCTCAACATCTTCAAGCCACAGAGCCAGCGCTTCCCCAATCCGCAACCCGCTTTCCCAAAGCAATTGTATCAGGAACCGATCTCGTGTCGTCAGGCATGCCGAAAGGATCCTCTCCACCTCGAACTTTTTAAGTGTTTTAATACGTTTTTTGGGTTCTTTCAGTTTGATAATCCGCATATCATACCGTTTTGTCCTGTTAACATGGTATAGAAAATCTTTAAAGCCTCGTCTCGAACCCAATATTGTACGGGTGAGCTTATCTGATAACCGTAGCCGATATTCTTCGTGGCGAGACAGGTAATCATAAAACGCATAAACTGTTGATAAGTAGACGTTGATTGTTTGGGCAGAGCATGTGAAAGAGGTTTCTGCGGGGAAAGGGAGAATTTTACCCTGTCTATGATTGCCTTGAAGCCATCGAATAAATCCAGCCAGTTCATCCATGCCAATCTGAGAAAAAGTCATTCCTATAGATTCCAAATATTCAAAATAGGATTTTAAGTGAAAACAGTATGCCCTCAATGTGTTTCGGGCGCGTCCACAATTATCTTTGAAACGCAAAAATTTAAGCACCGCGTCAATTGGCGCTCCTGCAGAGTCTACAAGGATATACCTTGTCAATCCATTTGTACTTGTAAATGATTCAACTCGCATATTTGTACCTCCCAACCAAGCATGGCAGCGATTCGGGCATTCATTTGCTGCCGGATACCCTTAACCTCCCAGACAATTATACAAGAAAACGCGAGAGCAATGGGCTTACCCCGTTGCTCTCGCTGCTTTTGAAGGGACGTGGTCACAGTGATTCACTAAACCAGACAACAGCATTCACGCTCTGTACTATAAGTACCATGAAACCTCGGTCAAGTTTGTGGTACATCGACGAACAAGAAGGGAGTGATTTTAATTCTTAAACTACTATCTGAACGCTTATTTCCCCCAGTCCATATTAGGTATGCCCACGACGGATTTGGCTGCCATCCCCATGCCATTGGGCGGTCCATCCGCTGTACCTGCTTGGGAGACGGCGAGGAGACGCGCTGGAACCGCTCGGATTTCACCGGCATTCTCAAGGATGAGTACCTGCCGGACTGGGCCGCTGGGAAGCTGAAAGAACTTACCGGCCAAAAGGACCAGAGCCTGCGGGAACCGACTGCCGAAGAATTACAACCTGTGAAGGGGCCTGTCAGTCCTGACGCCCCAGTATTGAAATGAGGAACATGATGAGCATTTTCTATTACATTCTGGACGGTGCAAGTCCAAAGAAGCGCGTCCCTTTTTCGGGGAACAGCGCAATCGAACAGTTCGGTGACCTGAATGAGGCACTGAAACGCTACCACGAACTGCCGGATTCCAATGAAAAGGTCCTGGGCCTGTCAGACGGCCTCTGCGCACTGGAATTGGTGCGCTGTGTGCCGCTGTTTCCCACCGACCGGGAGGGGACCAGCATTCTCTCTTCCGATCCGCGGAAACACACGTTTTGGGCCGGGCGGCCGGAGGCGATCCTGGCGGTGGAGACCTGCAAACAGATGCTGAAACTGCGGTACATGACCCAGGGGCTCATTCGTGTCCCGATCCCCGATGCCGAGGAGCTGCCGGAGGAGTTGAAGGGCAAACGGCTGTGGATGAAGGAGCCCCATGACGATCCGATGTCTGCAATCAAAAGCGTCACGGTCATCGGCAAGGGCCCCATGTCCCCGAAGGTGCTGCGGCAGAAAGCCAATCCGCCTCACCTGGTCTTTGAGTATTGGGTCGATCTGGTCGACTCAGAAGGCGCATACGACTACCGCCCCATGCAGCCCTGGATGTTTGACCTGCTGGCCCAGCAGACAATGGCGCAGATGAACGATGAAAAGGAGGAATGACCTATGAACAGGACGCCCCAGAGAAAAGAAGCACCCAACTATGAGCAGCTCCCTATGCAGCTCCATGTCAAGATCTACCCTGCCAGAAAGGAGAACGGTCCTCTCGCCTATGCCGCTGTCGATCTGAACGGCTGCTTCGCGGTACAGGGCATCAAGATCCTGGACAGTAAGAATGGGCCCTTTGTCGCTATGCCCAGACGTAAGGTCGGCAGTGAATTTAAGGACTACTGCTTCCCCTGTACGCCTGAATTCAAACGCACGTTTGATAAGACGGTCCTGGAAGCATACCGTCTGGAGATAACCCAGACCCAGAAGCAACAGAACGGCCCCGCGATGGGCGGAATGAATATGAAGGGGTGAAAAGCATCATGAAGAAACTGTTTACTATCTGTGCCGCGGCGTTGTGCCTGACCGCCGCATTGACCCCGGCGGCCATGGCCGCCGAAGCCCCGGAGGTGTGCTATCCCACCTCCGTCACCAGAAGCGAGGACGGCTGCGAGATCCGCAAGGTCTATGACCTGTCCCCGGAGGACGATCCCGCTGGGATCTCCCGCTCGGATTTCGAGCAGGACGGATACCACTACACCCTGACGGATCTGCTCAAGCAGGAGCTCCCGGAGCATGAGGAGCGCCAGCACACGGAGACGGTCTCCCTCCAGAGCGACAAGAAGGACATGGAGTCCGTGCTGGCCCTGCTGCCCCAGGAGAAGGAGTTCATCACAGACGACGGCCTGATCGGCACGCTGGAGCTGCAGCTGGATACCGTTCAGGTGGAGGTGGCCGGATACGGCAGCTCCACCAAGAAGGTGTCCGCCACCCGCTCCTATCCCAATCTGGTCAATCAGGATACCGCCAATATCCCCAAGACCATCACGGACAATGGCCGCACGCTGACGCTGGAGACCCTCCAGTGGCAGACGGACAACACCGCCTCTCTGGATGGTTACGCTCTGGGCGACCGATTCACCGCTGTGGCAACCTACACCGGCAGCGCCACCAGCAGCTATGTGACCGGCTATACGGTGACTGCGGACTACACCGGCACCGTCAGCCACATCGCCCTGGACCGTGTGCGGTATGTGGCCATCTTCGAGGGCACTCCCATCCAGCCGGTGGCGGGAACCGAGGACAGCGGCTCCGGCCAGTTTAACTGGGGCGCCGTGCTGCTGCCGTTCGGGATCGTGGCGGCTGTCGGCGTGGGGATCGGCGCGGCAGTCTTTTTCCGCCGGCGCAGCGAAGTGGTGGAAGTTGAGAGCGACGAGAAGTCCCAGTGAGCGGAAAGCCAACTACTTTCGCATACCGTGTACCAAATCAATGCGTTCCAGACAGGAACAGAAAGGAGACACTATGAAGAAAGCACTGAGCGTTCTGCTCGCTGTGTGTCTGATGGCGGGCCTGACCATCCAGGCCGGGGCCCTGGAATACACCATCGACGCCCCCGGCGACCCTGACTACGGCAAGCCCACGTCCATCGAGCCTGTGATCACAGCGGACGGCGGCGCCGCGGTCAACGAGGACCGCAGCAAGAATGCGGCGCTGATCCCGCCGGCCTTCGGCAGCCCCAGCGCCTATACCCTCAACACCGGCACCTATCTCACGCCCAACCTGGCCCCCGGCGGCATGGCAGCCACCGGCGCGGTCATCAATGGCGGCGCCGCAGCGGTCGTTACCCCTGGGACCCCCGTCACCAGTTCGCCTCCCTCCACCGGCAGCTCTTCGTCCTCCGGCACCGTCGGCTACACCGAGGTGACGGAGGATCTCTATTATTCCGGCGGATATCTCGCCACGCTGAAGATCCCTGCCCTTGACCTCTCAGTGAAGGTCTACCAGGGAACAGACAGCGCGGACCTGCGAAAGGGCGTCGGTCACTTCGAGGAGACGTCCGTATGGAGCGGAAACGTGGCGCTGGCAGCACACAATCGTGGAACGAATGATTATTTTGGTGAGATCCACACCCTGGACATCGGGGACAAGATCCAGTACACCACAAAACTGGGCACTCGGACCTATCGGGTGACCTCCGTGGAAAAGGTCTCTGAGACTGACCGGAGCAGCCTCACGCCGACCACGGAAAACTGCCTGACCCTCTATACCTGCGTTCGTGATCAGAGCGCTTACCGCTGGTGTGTCCGGGCGGTGGAAGTGTGATGTTCAAACTGCTTCGTTTTCACGCTTTGTTTTTCCACAATCATCAATGGCTTTCCTCCTCATTCTTCGATATGATGAAAGGGCAAAAGGACCGCCATGACGGTCCGCGAGTTCCTTGACATCCACCCCGATGCGGACCTGGATCTGCGGACTCCGGCTGGCCGGATCTACCTGGATGCCGCCGGACGGAGACGGCTGGAGAGCGGCAGACCGGTGATCGCAGACAGCGGAAGCCTCAAAACAGCCGTGTATGTGCTGGCGGGCGATTTGCTGGAACAGGTGGTCTGCTCCGCTTATCAGACCCACGGCATGTGGCGGGTGTCCGCTACAAAAGATCACCGCGTCGGGAAAGCGGCCAGGTACTGGCCCAAGCTCAAGATGAGGAGGTAAAGAGATTGATACTATCCGGCGCCGCACAGAGGTGTTAAGACGATTTCTTCTGAGTAAGAAGAAATAGGTTGATAATTCCTGTGAGTAAAATGCCTAGTTGTATCAAATCGCTGTATGTAACCATGTTGACGTCCTCCTATCAGGTCAGAATTGGATAACTACTGTAGAGGAGTGTATCATGCTTCTTATTTAGTTACCACACTTATTCTAATAATAAGTACTAATCCCAACACATAGCATCGCAGAAATAAATGAAAAAATTTTAGCGATAAATAGCATCTGAGTTGTTTGAAACATTATAAGCAGTTGCTATGGCTTTACAAAAAAGAACACAGGACGGAGGAGATCAACTATGAGAAAAGCTGGAGAAAAGATTTTTACATTAGCAACGGGGATGATTCTTGGTACACTCTTGTGCGGCGGCGCCTATGCCGCGGGGATCGTGGCCCAGCCCACCTGGCAGCCCATCTTCGTGGATGGACAGCAGGTGGAGATGGAGGCGTACAACATCAACGGCAACAACTATGTCAAGCTCCGGGACATCGGAAAGGAGGTGGGCTTCAACGTCTACTGGCAGGACGGCGTCCAGGTTGACAGCGATGCGGACTATACCGGCGAGCCGCCATCTGCTCCTGGTATCAGCAGCGTCAAAGGTACGACTCTGGCACCTGGAGAACGAAGCGGACTCATCATCAGCGGAGGAGGAGCAGGATGCGTCGTTACATCCAGCAATCCCAAAGTGGCCTCCGTTGAAAAGGTGTCCGGCAGCTGGGTCGTGGAAGCTCATGCGGAAGGAACAGCGACCCTCACTGCGAAGGATGCCGGAGGGGGGGCCTGTACTGTCACCATCACAGTTTCAGGTGGTGACAGTGGGAAAGCTGACCAAACGACCGCAGATGTGGACCTGACGGCCAATGCCGACATTCGGCAGAAAATGGTGGACCTGATCAATCAGGTCCGTCTGGAGAATGGTGCGGCTGCGCTCAGGATCAGTGACCCTCTCATGGACGCGGCGCAGGATTGTGCTTCCCAATGCTTCATTTCTCATAATAATCAGTATGAGGGCGAAGCGGCCACAAACTATGGATACGAGCATGGCATTGGCTCGAACCTGACGTGGTTCACTGCAAGAGGGGATACCGATATTGCCCAGACAGCAGTCACGAACTGGGTGAATTCAAGCGGGCACTTTCAGACCATGGTATCCACCAAATATGACTGCATCGGAGTAGGCATCTGCATCAGGAACAACATTGCCTACTGCTATATGTTCGCAGGAAATCCTAACAGTGTAAATGCATACGGATAAAAACCCAATATATCGGTGAATCGGCCTTTCAGAAATACTGAAAGGCCGATTCTTTTTTTTTATGACGAAAAAAGGAGGATTATCACATGAAAACCATGCGACATTCCCTTCGCATGCGGATGACAGCCCTATTGCTGGCGCTGGTCTGCGTGGTGGGACTGCTTCCCATCAGTGCCATGGCTGCTGGAACGGACACAATCAAGCTGGAGCGATTCGGCATGTCCGGTGTCTCCTATACCTCCGCGAGCCTTGGCACTTGTACTCTTCATCAGATGTATTATGACTACGGCGGCGAAACTACCATCGGCTTTTGCGGGACCAAGGGCGGCGGCATGGGCGCAAGCCTGATCGGTCAGACCTGGGGTTCCCCCCAGGAAATTACCGATTCCAGTGTGAAGCTGATGATGGCGTACTATTACGCCCACTCCACCGGGACCTTCACGGATCAGGCACATGCGCTTGGAGTGGACAACATTTGGGACTCTGGGTATACATGGTATATGAATGCCTGGGTCCAGGCCATCCTGTGGCGCTATCAGGCGGGCTCCTTTTCTGATCCGGTTACAGCCAGCGCCGAGGAGTTGATGTACGTCTACAATTCCCTGGAGGGCTCGAGCTACACCAGCATCGATCAGACAATCGATGGGATCTCGTTCAGGGATCGGACCCAGTATATCTTTGATCTTGGCAACCAGGGTGTCTGGGGAGACTGTACTGTCTATGAATATTCCTTTACCGGCGCTGGCTCCAGCACACACCCCGCAGGCACGGTCCAGAAGGTTGTGATCGGGGATCTGAGTGTCGGCGGAACAGAGGAGACTTACTCGATCACTGTGAAAAAGGTCGACGCGACAAACCCCACGAAGGGGCTGCCCGGCGCCAAGTTTCACATTGAATCCACCAACGGGTCTTTTTCCAAAGATGTGGTAACGGGCGCAGATGGCTCTATCACGGTGGAAGGACTGTCGGCAAATACCTATGCCATTACTGAGGTGGAGGCGCCGGAAGGCTATGAGATCGATAATGCCGGCCCGGAGTATGTGGTCCTCCCCAACAATGGGAGCAACACCGTAACGATCACATTTACCGACACCCCGGTCGTTACTGCCAGCGGGAGCATCCGCAAGGTAGATGCTGACGATCCCACCAGGGGCCTTGCGGGGTCTGTGATTCGGATTGACGGCGTAGACAACAATTTCACCGGCACATACACCACGGCGGTGGGCGGCGCCCTGACGGATGTCCCCTGGGATACCATGCCCATCGGCAGCTATACGGCGACAGAGGTAACCCCGCCGGATGGATATACCCTCAGCGATGATCCCGATAAAACCAAGCAGGAATTCTACTGGGACGGCAAAAGCGACGTGGCGCTGGTATTTGAAAATGATGCCAGAGTGAAAGTGGAACTGCTCAAGCTGGACGAATCCGAGTCTCCGCTTCCGGGCGCCGTTTTCAACATCATCAGAGACGGACAGGTAATTGGATCTGAAGCGACGGATGCAGCCGGCCGCATCACCGTGCCGAACGTGACGGAGGGAATGTATGCCTTTGTCGAGGTCTCCGCGCCGGAAGGATATGCCAGACTGACGGAGCCTGTTCTTGCGCATGTGGATCAGGCAACGGTCAACGGCGGAGGCACTGTCACCGTTACCGCCAAAAACCTGCTGCTTCCCGAATTGACCATCTCCAAGGTCGATGCCGCGGATCTGACGACGCCCATTCCGGGGACTGTATTTCGGATCGAGGGCCTGGACAGCGACTATCAGCACGATGTGACGACCGGAGCGGACGGCACGGTTTCGATCCGCCTGACGCCGGGCACCTATCGGATCATTGAGCAGTCTGTCCCGGCTCCCTACTATCTGCCGGACAAGGATGCGGACAGGGAGCAGACCATCTCCCTTCGTGCCGGAGATGAAAAAACGGTGGCCTTCAAGAATAGCAAGGCCCCTGAACTCACGATCTATAAGGAAGACAGCGTTGCCGGCGCTCCTGTTGAGGGAGCGCTTTTCCATGTCACTTATGTGAGTACAGGGGAGGCGGCAGATGCCCCTGAGAGCTATGACTTTGGGGAAATCCTGACCGATGCGAATGGCGAGATCAAATTGCATGAGCAGGGCCTTCGGCTCTATCCCGGAGAGTATACGGTGACTGAAGTGAAACCGGCTTCCGGCTTTCAGATGAAGGAGCCGAGCACTCAGAAAATCATTCTCCACGGCGGAGAGATCAAAACGCTCACATTCCAGAATGAACCGCTCAACGCCATTATCGTAGAAAAATACGACAGTGTTACTGGCGAGGCATTGCCGGGTGCTTCCTTCCAGCTTCGCTATCTGGGCGGAACCAGCGGCAGCGGCGGGAACATCCTTGGACAGAAAACGACCGGCAAGAACGGGACTGCGATTTGGACAGGTCTCAAAGCCGGGACCTATATTCTGGAGGAAATCGATCCCGCGGACGGGTATAGCATTATCCAGTCTTCCGAAACCATCTATCTTGCGGACAGCGGAGAACAGTCGGTTGTGACGGTCCGCTTTGAGAACATGCCGGACGGAATCCTTCTCATCCGCAAGGTCTGCTCCGTCAATCCCAGCGTGACTCTGCCAAATGCGGAATTCAAAGTCATGTATGCGGACGGCACTCTGATTGGCGACAGCAACGGACTCTACCGGACAGATGAAAATGGCGAGATCCGCATCGAGGGGCTTAAGCCCGGCAAGAGCGTGGTGGTCACGGAGACCCAGGCCCCTCCGGGCTACCTGATCGATACGCAGTCTCAGACTGTCCAAATCAAGGAGGGCCGCACGGTTTCCCTCACTTTCAAAAACCAGCCCAAGGGTGAGCTGATCATTCAGAAGCGGGATAGTGCAACAGGGCAGCCGCTTTCTGGCGCGGAGTTCCGGCTCACCACGGCGGCCGGCTGTGAGGTCGGCCTGGACGGAGTCATCGGAGACAGCACGCTGACACAGAACGGGATTTTCACAACCGATGCCAATGGTGAGATCCATATCACCAATCTGGCCCCCGGCGCCTACGTCATCACGGAGATCAAGGCGCCCACCGGCTATGTGATGGATCAGCCTTCCACCAATGTGGTCATTGGCGCCAATGGCGATACCCAAACGGTCGTCATTAAGAACTCCAAGGCCGGCAGCCTGATCATCGACAAACGGGATTCTCTCACCGGAGAACCCCTGGAAGGTGTCACATTCAAGGTAACCACCGCGACTGGTGAGTTTGTCCCGGATGAAAACGGCTATATCTCCAGCAACGGCCTCTATTTCACGGACAAGGACGGTAAAATCCAGATCAATGGCGTTGTTGGCACGTTGGTGGTCACGGAGACGCAAACCATTCCCGGTTACACCATCGATCCGGCGACCCAGACGCAGACTGTGGTGGTCAATCCCAACGACACACAGACACTCCACTTCACCAATACACCCAGCACGACACTTGTCATTGAGAAGTACATCGAAGGTACGACAACTCCTCTGAAGGGCGTCACCTTCCTGGTTACGGACTCCAGCGGCGCGGTTGTGGGACCGAGCGATGGCGAGTATATCACAGATGAGAATGGCCGCATTGTGATCACGGATCTGGAGCCTGGTACGACAGTGACCGCACGGGAAGTCAAAACTCTGGAGGGCTATGTCCTGGACAGCACTCCGAAATCCATTCTCATCAAAACGGGTGAAGTCCAAACGCTTCGTTTTTACAACCAGGCTGCCGGGACCATTGTCATTCGAAAACTGGACTCGGTGACAAAGGAGCCTCTGGCCGGTGTGGAGTTTGAACTGACCTATGCCGACGGCGGCTATGTGGACGATGCCAATGGGCACCTCTCCAGTCTGGGCCTTTACACGACGGATTCCAACGGTGAGATCCGTATTTCCGGAGTCACCGGAACAATCGTGGTGAAGGAGACCAAGACGATTGAGGGATATACCATTGATCCGGCCTCCCGGATGCAGACGGTAACCGTCAATCCCGAGGACACCCAGACGCTGACATTCTACAATGATCCTATCGGCGGAGTGGAAATCATCAAGGTCAACGCGGCCGACAAGACGGAGCGTATCCCCAACACCACTTTCGAGATCCGTAAAGTAGATGACGAGCTCATCGATACGGTGACCACCGATGAAAATGGACGGGTATTCCTCTCCTTGGAGGACGGCGCTTACTATGCAGTGGAGATCAAGGCTGGCGATGGCTTTAAGCTGGATGATACCCCGCATTACTTTGAAGTGGAAGACGGAAAGACCACGCTGCTGCAGATCGAAAACGCGGCGTTCAGCGGAATCCTGATTCATAAAACGGACAGTGCCACGGGCGAGGGCCTCTACGGGGTCACATTCCTTCTGTATGATGATACGAATACCCCCATCGGCCAGTACACCAGCGACGACCGGGGGTATGTCTACATCGAGAATCTGGAGAGTGGCCGCTACTATCTGCGGGAGCTGGAAAATGAGGGCTATGTGCCGGACACCGAGCGGAAAACCGTCTATGTGAAGTCCGGCGAGACAACGCTGGTGGAGTGGGAGAATACCCCCATCACCGGCCAGATCCAGATCACCAAGACCTCGGAAGACTACAACAGCATGAATGGCTGGCCCGCCGGGACGCCGATCCCCAACACGGAATTCGAGATCTACAACTACCGGACCGGCAATCTGGTGGATACCATCGTCACGAACAAGAATGGCGTGGCGGTCTCCAAGCCCTTGCCTTTGGGCCGGTACAAAATCGTGGAATCCCGCGCTGCGGATTTTTACGGCCTGGACAAGACTCCCATTGAGGTGGAGATCGAGTTTGCGGGACAGATCGTCAAGGCAGCCATGACCAACAAGAGCCTCTACACCAACGTGTCCATCAAAAAGACCGGATATGTGGAGGCGGTCTCCGGTCAGACGCTGCGCTACGATTTCTCCGCCATCGCCAACAACTCCACCACGGCGCTGGAGTCCTTCTACTGGCGGGACACCCTGCCGACCTTCGCGGCGCTGAACAAGATCGTGACGGGTACCTACAACGTGCCCGGAAACTACAAGATCGTCTACAAGACCAACTACAGCGGCGACAGCTGGCAGGTGCTGGCGGACAATCTCAGCACCCAGCAGAACTACGTGCTGGACGCCTCTCCCGCGGCTCTGGGCCTCGGCTCCGGTGAGCGGGTGACGGAGTTCATGGTGTCCTTCGGCATCGTGCCCTCCAACTTCCGGCAGGTGGAGGCGCCGGTGGTGTACTGCATCGCCAGCAAGTGGCTGACCGGCGGCAGCCAGGTAGTCAATCAGGCAGATGTGGGCGGCGTCCATAACGGACAGTGGATCATGGCAACCTCCCGGTGGGTAACCAGGATCTATAAGCTCTCCCAGCCTCTGCCCCGGACCGGATATTAAAAGCTGTATGACACAGAGCGCCGCC
>OLSX01000674.1_pt1 | contig 33918 bp, 34 predicted proteins | sample 1673141 | NCBI WGS metagenome assembly OLSX01 (sample SAMEA3136759, study PRJEB25190) | human gut metagenome | biome: human gut; feature: human-associated habitat; material: faeces | place: Austria | collected 2013 | reverse complement strand
GGAACAGGCAATGCGAACTCAAACGGCTATATTGTTCATTATTTTGACAATTTGGACAGCACAGGCGAGTTTGTTATTGATGAGATTACATATAGAAGCGTCGGTACCGATACTGAGCTTTCCACCGTTAAGTTTGTTACCAACGGCGGAAGCGAGCTTGATTACACAACAGTTTTAACAGGCACAAGCACAACAGAATTCCCGACGCCTACTAAGGAAGGCTATGAATTTGCAGGCTGGTACACAGACGAGGCTTGCACCGTAAAGTGCGATACCGTTCCCTCAAATGATCAGAGCCAGACAGAAAACGACACAACCACGGAAAACGTATATGTAAATCTTTACGCAGGCTGGACCGCGGCAAGCTTTGACGCTAATAACGACGGTTTTATCAATATTATCGACCTTGTTTCTATGAAGAAGAGCATAGCGAATAATGAATCCAAGTACAATTCCGATAATCTTGTTGAGCTCAGAAAGGTACTTTTAAGCGGTATAGAAACAGTTAAAGCAACAGATAAAAACAACTATGTCTTAACCGTAGACGAGGAATTTGACGGCGACGCGCTGAACACCGACCTTTGGAACTTAGAAGAAAACAATGAAGATGTAACCGTTGAAAACGGTTTGGCTGTTTTCGGCAAAAACGGAAGTGCCGGCGGTATTGACGGAAGTTATAAGCTCCAGTACAAGTACGGCTATATTGAAGCCCGCGTTAAGCTTCCTGAGACAACCGGAGTTAGCAGTGCATTCTGGCTTAATCAGACCTATGCTTCCACACGTCGTTTCTCCGAAATTGATATTTTCGAAACCTTCGGTCAGGCTAATGTAGTAAGCAATATCCACAAGTGGGATAATAACAACAAGAAGGAAAGCTATGCTACCACCGAAGAAGAGCTTGCTTTCCATACCGACTGGAATGCAAATGTTCTAAGCTCAGCTGATAGGATTGCCCGTACGAAGTCAGTTGATACTTCTGTATTCCATACCGTTGCCTGCGAATGGGGCGAGGACTTTGTACGCTTCTATCTTGACGGTGAAAAGTATTTTGAGGTTAACGCCGATAAATATCCCGACGCTATCGAGATAATCAAGGCTTCTCCGCTATTTGTCGTTCTGTCGGCTTCTCCTGAGTCTGCAACCCTTACAGGTACCTCCGCAGATTGGATGCAGGTTGACTATGTTCGCATCTATCAGAACGCGGCAGAAAGCACACTTATTAAGTAATATCGCAATTCTTTAATTTGTCTCCCCAAGAAGATAATGCAATAATTTCTGTCTCCCCTTGGAAACAAGGGGAGGCGGAATGCCGATATTTCCGAGCTCGGAGCTTTTGGTTTGCGTATTTTTATATAAAAAGCTAAAGCAAAGGCTGCGAATTCCGAATTATAAGGAATACTACTACCTAGGAGACCGAAAATATGAACGAATTTATTATGCACAGACACCCCGCAAACCCGCTTATTAAGCCTGAGGATTTTCCCGTTCCTGCCGACAGCGTTATGAACTGCGGTCAGGCAATGTATAAGGGAAAAACCGTACTGCTTGTCGCCACTATTTACCGCGGACTTGTAAACGGTAAAAGAACGGGAATACACGTCGCAATGAGCGATGACGGAATTAATTTCACGGTTGACCCGAAGCCCCTTTGCAGCGGAACCGATTTCGGCGGAGACGAAATGTTTTATGACTGCTGGGTTATCGACCCGCGCCTTACTCAGATAGGCGACGAATATTACATATGCCGCCCGGGTCAGGGAGCGGTTGGTCCCTGCGCGTTGCTTGAAAAAACAAACGATTTTAAAACAACCGAATTTTTAGGCTGTATCGCTCTGCCGCCTAACCGCGTGCCCTGCATTTTCCCGGAGAAAATCGACGGCAAATATGTCCGTCTTGACCGTCCTATGGCGGGAAGCGGTAAGGGTTGCGGCGAAATCTGGATTTCCTATTCCCCCGACCTAAAATTCTGGGGTGACCATAAGCCGCTTTTAAAGCCCGGCTTTGCTCCTCAATTTGATTTTAAAATTGGACCGACAGTTCCTGTAAAAACAAGCGCGGGCTGGCTTGAAATAATCCACGGAACATGGGATACCTGTGCCGATACACGTTATTCTATCGGCGCGGTACTGCTTGACCTTGACGACCCCTCAAAAATAATCGGTCATTGCAAGAGCTGGATTTTAACCCCGCAGGCAGATTATGAAACCACGGGTCACGTCAGAAACGTTTGCTTCCCCTGCGGTTGCCTTGTAAATGAGGAAAAGGACGAGGTAAGAATTTATTACGGCGCGTCGGATGAGTTCGTTTGCCTTGCAACAGGCTCGCTGTCCGAGCTTTTAGATGCTTGTAAAAAAGGTCTGTAATTAATTAGGGAGGTCTTTTTATGAAAGAAAAATTAGGGGTTCAGGTTTTCACGGTTCGCGATTATATGAAGAGTACCGATGAGGTTCGTGAAACCTTTACAAAGCTTAAAAAAATCGGCTACGATTATATCCAGACAGCGGGTACGGGCGGTATTCCCTATGAGGATTACGGCAGAATAGCGCGCGAATGCGGTCTCGAAATCTGCGGCACGCACGATAATTTTGATATGATGGTTGAACAGCCCGAGCAGTCAATTGCAAATCACAGACTGCTTGATACCAAATTCGCGGGAATAGGCGGTTACGGCTTCGACGGTTCTGACGGCACATGGAGAACAAAGGGCTATCATAATGACGAGCAGCTGTTCGGCACGATTGATAAAATCAACAAGGCGGCAGAAAATCTTTGCCCGAACGGATTTAAGGTTACATACCACAACCATGCCTGGGAGCTTGCAAAGTACAAGGGAAAAACGGTAATTCAGCATATCCTTGACGGCACAGACTCCAATGAGGTTTCAATCTGTCTTGATACCTATTGGGCACAGTTCGGCGGCGCTGATGTCCGTCAGACCATAAGGGACTTAAGCGGCAGAATTGATATACTTCACCTTAAGGATATGGCGCGCGGCGAAACAGCGCCTTATATGGCATATGTCGGCGAGGGAAATCTTTACTGGCAGGGAATAATTGACGAGGCACGTAATGCAGGCGTTAAATATTTTGTTGTCGAGCAGGATGACTGCGAGGGCCGCGACCCGTTTGAATGTCTTGAAAAAAGCTATAATTATTTAAGGGAGATAGTAAAATGAAAGAGTTTTATTGCATAGTATGCGGTTATTGTCACAGGGGAGAGCAACCGCCCGAGGTTTGCCCCATATGCGGAGGAGACAAGTCTAAATTCTCAGAGGACGGAGATATTAACAGAAACGGAGACAACAGCTAATGAGTTTTAAACTTGATAAATGCCCCGAAAACCCGATTTTAACTGCAAAGGAAGACAGTGATTGGGAAAATTTAGGCGTGCTTAATCCCGCCTGTATCTATGAGGACGGCACATTCTGGCTGTTTTACCGCGCCGCCGCAGACGATGAGGAACATACCATAAGCCTCGGTCTTGCAAAATCCAGCGACGGCGTTCATTTTGAACGCTGCTTCGACCACCCGATTCTTTCTCCTTCTAAGGACGGACCTGACGGTAACGGGGTTGAAGACCCCCGCGTCGTTAAGATGAACGGATGGTATTATATGACCTATGCCGCCCGCTCCTTCCCGACAGGTAAATACTGGCTGCCGAAGGATCAGCGCAGGGATTATTTCTACGACCCTGCACCCCTTGACGGGCCGCGCTCTATTGTCACTAACGACAGTATTACTTATCTCGCTATTTCAAAGGATATGGTTAACTGGCGTAAGTTAGGCAGAATGACCGACAGCCGCCACGATGACAGAGACGCATTTATTTTCCCTGAAAAGGTTAACGGGAAATACGTTATGCTTTCCCGCTCACAAAACCGAGTAGGCGAGGTATACGGCTGTAAGGTGCCTTCAATCTGGATTTCATATTCCGATGACCTGCTTGAATGGGATAATTACAAGCTTCTTTGCACCGCACAGGAGAATTGGGAAGCTAAGAAAATCGGCGGAAGTACTCCTCCGATTAAAACAGATAAGGGTTGGCTTTTCCTTTATCACGGTGTTGAAAATAAAGAACGCGGCGATTACTGCGTCGGAGCTATGCTGTTAGACCTTGATAATCCCGAAAAAATCCTTGCACGCACTAAAGAGCCGATTATGGTTCCTGAGCACAGTTATGAAACTGAGGGCTTTTACTGCGGCTGTGTTTTTCCGACAGGCGCCGTTGTTGTTGACGATACCCTTTATGTTTATTACGGTTCGGCTGATAAATACTGCTGTCAGGCAACCTGCAAGCTTTCTCAGTTACTTAATTATCTGGTTGAAGAATGCGGTTTTGAGAAGTGATTCTTTTTTACAGAAGTCAAGCCGTTCCGGCTCGACTTCTGTATTTTTTAAATTGAAATTCTTTTTCTGTAAATAGTAAGAAAATTGGAGAGATGTTATGAGCAAAATATTGATTGACAGAGATTGGAAATTTATAAGAGGTGACGCAGGCGGAAGCTTAGTTCAATCTCTTGCAAAAGGCGGACCAGGAAGAGGAATAACCCAGGATGTAAATTATGATGATTCCAAGTGGGAAAGCGTTGATATTCCGCATGATTATGTTATTGACGGTACGCCTGTTCCTTCACGAAATCGAGGCGAGGATCTTTCGTCAATTCCTGCAATGGAAACTATGGACAGTATGCTTACGGTAAACGGTTCATTGGAACGGTGTGTGTCATGGTATCGCAAGCATCTATATATTTCAAAGGAGAGCTTAGGAAATAGGGTATTTGTTCTGTTTGACGGAATTTTCCGTAACAGTACCGTTTTTATAAACGGCTTTAATTTAGGCACGCATTTGAGCGGATATACGCCGTTTTTGCTCGATTTGACTGATTTTTTGCTATATGGCGAGGATAATATTTTAGCAGTTCGAGTAGATCCTGTTATTCCCGAAGGATGGTGGTACGAGGGCGGCGGAATTTACCGTCATGTATGGCTTATAGAGGTGCCGCAGATATATTCCATGCCTGAGGAAACCTTTATTCGAACTGAAATTAAAACAGAATGTAAAACCGCTTGCTTAAGTATTGAAACCACTATCCATAATTCATCTGCTTCGGATGAAGAAATATCTGTTGCCTACAGAATAAAATCACCTGACGGCACAATTTCCGCAAGAGCCGAAACCCACGGGATAAGCGAAAAAAATTCCGAAACCGTTTTGAAAACACAGGTTCAGCTTTCCGATATTACATTATGGGATACTGAAAATCCTGCGCTTTACAGCTTGGAGGTAATTTTATCCGAAGAACTTCGGTGGACTATTCCGTTTGGCTTGCGTACGCAATGTTTTGACGCAGATAAAGGCTTTTTATTAAATGGAATTCCACTTAAGCTTAAAGGCGTTTGTATGCATCAGGACCATGGCGGTATCGGTGTGGCGTTGTTTGACGGTATGCAGGAGTACCGTTTGAAAAAGCTTAAGGAAATGGGCTGTAACGCACTGCGAACCTCGCATAATCCGCCTACTCCGGAGCTGCTTGACGCCTGTGACCGTTTAGGAATACTTGTGATGGAGGAAACCCGTATTTTATCAAGCAGTAAGGAGTACCTCGAACAGCTTGGCTCAATGGTTTTACGGGACAGAAATCATCCTTCGGTTATTTTGTATTCTATAGGTAATGAGGAAACTCAAATACAGTTTAAGGACTGTGCCTCAAGAATTGCGCGCACCATGAAAAACACAATTCATAAATTTGATGACACAAGACCTATAACCGAGGCGTTATTGCTTTGGGACGGAAATACTAAAAAGACAGTTACCGATGTTTCCTTAGCCGACCCGATTAACAGTCAGGTTGATGTTGTGGGGATTAATTATTGCATATCCACATGGGATGACCTTCATAAGCACAATTCCGAGAAGGGATTTGTTATTACCGAATCACGCTGTTTTTCTGCAACTCGGGGTTGCAAGCGTTCTGTTGCGGAAGGTTGCAGATTGAGTATATTTGATATGTTCCACTCAAACGGCAGGTGGGAAGCAGAAGATGAATGGAAATTTGTCGCAGAGCACGATTATATAAGCGGCTCCTTTATTTGGACGGGATTTGATTATCGCGGTGAACCCACGCCTTACGGATGGCCTGCCGTTTCCTCACAGTTTGGAGTTTTTGACCTATGCGGTTTTCCTAAGGATTCTTACTACTATTATCGCTCCTGGTGGTGTGACGAGCCGATTGTATATGTAAGTCTGTATCAGACTGATGAGGATGAGAAATATCGGGCGCTTTGTTTTTCTAACTGCGAAAGCGTCGAGTTGTATATTAACGGTCTTTCCCGGGGTGAGCAGACTATGGAAAGAAACGGTCATTTAATTTGGGAAAATATTGATTATTCGGCAGGTGAAATAAAGGCGGTAGGCAGAATCGGCGGTACTGACGTCTGCGAGTTTTCCTTTAAAGATTCGGGCTCCCCGACAAAGCTGTCGGCAGAAACCGAAGCGGTTTATTCCTCTGCAGATGAAAGAAGATATATAATAGTAAACATATATGCGCTTGATTCCGAAAATGTGCCGGCTTTAAAGGCTGATACAGAGCTTTTGCTTGCAACAAAAAACTGTAAATTATTAGGTGTTGCTAACGGTGATCCGATGAACCATACAAATACCAAGGCTTCGCTTGTCAGACTGTTCGGCGGTTGTGCGCAGGTTGTACTTGAAACATCCGAAGCATTGTCGGAATTAACCGTAACTGCCGTAGGAATGGAGCCCTTGCGGCTTTCCTTTGATAAAGATACAAAGGGATATTACAATACTATATGACAATAAATTTCTGTCAAAATCGGAGGTAACAAGATGAATAACAATTATATTTACGCGTCGGTTAATATGTTCGGCTCTGTCGGCGCAATCGGGGACAGCTATACCGCGGCTTCTGTCGAAAATTCAGAGGGGAAATGGACCGATGTTGTCGATCAATCCTGGATTGGAACATTGTGTAAAAGAGCGGGAGTTTCCTTTAGTAAATACGGTCAGGGCGGTGCAACCACCAAAAGCTATTTGACAGGCAGAATGTCGGATGTTCTAAACTCCGCGCCTAATGATGCATACTTTTTTTCCCTGGGTATTAACGATTCGGACAGGGATTTGGAGCTCGGAACGGTTGAGGATATACACGATGATGATTATACGAAAAACGCAGACACCTTTTACGGTTGTTACGGTAAAATCATTGCACAGGTGAAAAATCACGCCCCTAAAGCAAAGCTGATTATGGTAAAAATTATGAAAAACACAGATAAGCAAATTCCCTATAATGCCGCTATTGAGGAAATCGCCAAGCATTACGGCATACCCTGTATTTCCCCTTATGACGACGATTTCTTTTCAAGTAAAGCGTATAAAGATTGTATGGTCGGCGGTCATCCTACGGCGATGGGATATTCAATGATTGGACTTGCAATGGAACGGCTGTTTTCTAAGTGCGTAACCGATAATTTAGAATATTTTAAGTTTTCAACTGTCGGATGATTTGATATTTTTAATTTATCAATTATTCAAAATTTTTATTGAAATGTGTGGTAGCGTTATTGATGTAAAAAACAGTCATATAATGCTCGAACATTGACAAATTGAGGGATAACAATGAAGAAAAATTTTGCAGTTATAGGCTACGGCGGACAGGGTGCGTGGCACACGCGTCAGATTCTGGCAAGCGAGGTTGCCGCGCTTACGGGAGTATATGACATTGACCCCGCTAAAAATGCTCTTGCGGAGCAGAACGGTATTCGCGCCTATTCCTCTACCGGGGAATTGTTATCAGACAGCGCAGTGGAAACGGTTGTTATTGCCGTTCCGAACGACGACCACAAGGAGCTTGTTATAAGGTCTTTAGAGGCGGGCAAAAACGTTATATGCGAAAAGCCTGTTGAGATGTCGGTCGCCGCGTTTGACGAAATGACCGCCGCGGCGGAAAAATCGGGCAAGCTTTTCACCGTTCACCAGAACAGACGCTGGGACGTTGACTATCTGGCAATGAAGAAAATAGTTAAGTCGGGCGAAATCGGCGAGCTTATCAACATTGAATCCCGTATCCACGGCTCCCGCGGTATTCCCAGCGACTGGCGCTGTACCAAAGCACAGGGCGGCGGAATGATTCTCGACTGGGGCGTTCATCTTATCGACCAGATTCTGCAAATTATAAAGGAAAGAATCGTAAGGATTTATTGCACCGAGACCCACATCACCAATTCCGAGGTTGACGACGGCTTTAAGCTTACAATGTACTTTGAGAGCGGCAAGACCGCATATGTTGAGGTCGGTACATATAATTTTATCGCAATGCCGCGCTTTTATCTGCAATGCAAAAACGGCAGTGCGATTATTGAGGACTGGCAGAAAAACGCGCAGGTTGCACGTATGAAGGCCTGGAACGAAAAGGAGGTTCTCCCCGTTCAGACTGCCGCGGGAATCACCAAAACAATGGCACCCCGCGATGAAATCACCCTTGATATGTACGAGGCGGAGCGCCCCGTAAGCGATGTACACGATTTTTACCGCAACTTCTGCGCCGCGCTTGACGGCAAGGCTGAGTCTGCAATTAAGCTTAGCGAGGTTCGCCGTGTTATGCAGGTGATGGAGGCTTGCTTTGAATCCTCTGATAAAAAGCAGGCGCTTGAGGTAAATATATAATAATTAGGCTTTATATATTATCATAAAGGAGTGCAAGTTATGAAGCTTGGAATTGTAAGCGCAATTTATGACGGCTTTACCTTTGAGGAGGCTGTCAAAAACGCAGTAAAAAACGGCTGCGAATGTATGGAGGTGGCCTGCTGGCCGCAGGGCAAGGCGGAAAGGCGTTACGCGGGGGTTAGTCACATTGATGTGGATAACACCTCCGACGAATATATCGCCTACATAAAGGATTTCTGTGCGAAAAAAGGTATTCAGATTTCCTCCCTTGCCTTTTACCCGAACACGATGGGCGGCAATCTCGAAAAGAGGAACGCCGCTATTGAGCATCTTAAAAAGGTTATCAATATGAGCGCGCTTTTGGGCGTTAATATGGTTACAACCTTTATAGGCAGAGACCAAACCAAAACCGTAGAGGAAAACTTAGAGTTTTTTAAGGAAATCTGGCCGCCTATTATTAAGCTTGCCGAGGAAAAGGGAGTTCGGGTGGCTATTGAAAACTGCCCGATGCTTTTCGGCGCGGATCAGTGGCCGGGCGGGCAGAACCTGTTTACCACACCGAGGCTTTGGCGCAAAATGTTTGAGTTGCTGCCCAGCGATAATTTCGGAATCAACTACGACCCGAGCCACTTTATCTGGCAGCAGATTGACTACATAAAGCCCCTTTACGAGTTTAAGGATAAAATATTCCACGTTCATTTTAAGGACATTAAGCTTTATCGCGACAAATTAAACGAGGTCGGAATAATGGGCTATCCGCTCGACTATATGAGCCCGAAGCTCCCGGGGCTGGGCGATGTTGATTGGGGCAAGTATGTTTCCGCCCTTACGGATATAGGCTTTAACGGCTTCGCCTGCATTGAGGTTGAAGACAAGGCGTTTGAAAGCTCAAAGGAACGTATTTTAGATTCAGTAGCGCTTAGCTGCCGCTATATGCGACAGTTTGTGATATAAATTATTTTTTGGAGGAAAATAAAATGGCACTTGACATGAACAATTTCACCAGCAACCAGGAAGAACAAAGCACCGTAAAAAGTGACCGCAAGCTTCGTATCGGTATAATCGGTACAGGCGGAATCTCAGGCGCACACATTCAGGCTTATATGCAACAGCCTGATGTTGAGATAGTAGCCGGCTGCGACCTTATTCCCGGAAAAGCGGAGAAAAAGTTTGCAGAATATAAGGTTGAGGGCGCAAAATTCTTTACCGATTATAAGGAAATGATCAACACAGTTCCGATGGACGCGGTTTCGGTTTGTACATATAACCGCACCCACGCGGAGTGTACAATTTACGCTCTCGAACACGGTCTTAACGTTTTGCTTGAAAAGCCGATGTCCGTAACCCTCGAAGAAGCTGTAGCAATTCGCAAGGCGGAAAAGGCAAGCGGAAAGATTGTATCTGTAGGCTTCCAGCCGCGCTTTGACGCAAATATGCAGATGATAAAGAAAATTGTAAAGTCCGGCGAATTAGGCAGAGTTTACTATGTTCAGACAGGCGGCGGCCGCAGACACGGTATCCCCGTAAGCTGGTCTGAGACCTTTATTGAAAACGATAAGGCAGGCTTAGGCGCTTTGGGCGACATCGGCTGCTACTCAATCGACCTTGTTATGAACGCGCTTGACAACCCCAAGCCCTTAACCGTTTCGGGTACGGCTACCGATTATTTCGGCACCACTCCCGAAGCATATTCTCAGGTAGGCAAGCCCGAGTGCGCAAAGAAGTTCAGCGTTGACGACTTTGCTTCTGCTTATATCCGTCTTGAGGGCGGCATAATTCTTGACTTCCGTATTGCTTGGTATATGCATCTTGACACTCCGGGAGATACCATAATTATGGGTACTAAGGGTTCTTTGCGCGTACCGTCAACCGACTGTTGGAACGGCTCGTTTAATAAGCCGATGACTATTTATCACGATGTTGCAGGAGAGCCTGTCGAGACTGTAGTTCCGTTACTTCCCGCAACTACCGACCTTTGGAACCGAAAGATTCGTTCTTTCCTTGACGCTGTTATCACAGGCGGAAAGGCACCTGTTCCGACAGACGAGATAATCTACAACCAGGCAATCCTTGACGGTATTCAGAGATCCAGCGAGTGCGGTCACGAGGTTGAAATCAGCATACCCGAAATTTAATCAAAAAGTATAAATATCGGCAGCTCCCATGGGGCTGCCGAAGATAAAGGAGTAAATGCATTATGGATTATCCATACTCTTTTATTGCCGCCGGAAATGAATATGCTGCCCGAATGGAGCGAGGCTGTGGAGCGTGACTTCAATCACCCCGCGATAATCGGATTGTGTCCCCTGAACGAAACGTGGAAAACCGCTCAGCGTACAATAGAGGCGATTTATAAGGAGACAAAGTGGCTTGATCCCACACGCCCTGTTATAGATACCTCGGGCTTCTGCCATGTAATGACCGATATTTACGATTAGCACGACTATCAGCAGGATACCGAAAAGTTCCGCGAAAGCTATGTGAATTATAATGGCAAACAAGACAGCTATAAGTTTAACGATTTTAAAAATCAAAAATATATACCTGATTTGCCGCTTTATATTAGCGAATTCGGAGAATTAAAATGGGTTCCCGAAAATGCGTGGGGTTGCGGCGCGTCCGAAACCGAGGATGATTTCTTCACACGCTATGAGGAATTTGTTGCCGCTCTGCTTGAGGCGCCCAACACTATGGGCTTCTGCTATACTCAGCTTTATGATGTTGAGCAGGAGGTATACGGACTTTATACCTATGACCGCGAAAAGAAGTTTTCGGATTATTCAAGGATAACAGCGGCTAACAAGGGCAAAGCCGCAATTGAGGATACAGACGATTAAGCATAATTAATACATACACAAATGCAATTTTGGAAAGGAAAAACTATGATTACATTTGACCAAGAGAACGAATTTTTTTGTCTGAACACCAAAAGCACTACCTATGTAATGGGCATAAACGGAGGAAAGCTGTTTCATCGCTATTGGGGTAAAAGGCTTGTTAATCCATTGGCAAAAACGGATTTAAGTGATTACCTGACAAGAAATTTTGTAGCTGTAGATTTAGATGGCGCCAATTCCGACATTGTTCCGTTTGAGTATTCGACCTACGGAAACGCGGATATGCGCATACCTTCCGTCGAGTTCACTTTTGCGGACGGCAGTAGGATATCTAACCTAACATATAAAGGATATGAAATAATGGACGGCAAGCCCGCTTTGGAGGGACTTCCCGCCACCTACTGCGAGGAGGGTGACAAGGTTCAAACACTTATTATCTGCCTCGAAGATACCTACCAAAATGTAGATGTTTTCCTTTCCTATTCGGTATTTGAGGATTTGGACGCGATTACACGCAGTGCAAAAATCGTAAACAGGGGAGATAAATTGCTCCTTGATTCTGCAATGAGCGCGACGGTGGATTTTTACGGCAGTCCCCAGTGGGAAATACTCCACCTTGACGGCGCATGGGCGAGGGAGCGTTATATTACAAGACAGCCGATTGTCCCCGGCAATCAGGGTATAAACAGCCGTTACGGTTGCAGCAGTCCTTTTCATAATCCTTTTATTGCAATCTGTGATAAAAACGCAACTGAGAATCACGGAAATGTTTACGGCTTTAACCTTGTTTACAGCGGTAATTTCTCAGCGGGAGCGGAGCGAAATTCCTATAACAGCGTGCGCGCTTATATAGGAATTAATCCTACCGATTTTCAATTTGTTTTAGAGAGCGGCGACAGCTTTCAGACCCCCGAGGCGGTGCTGGTTTATTCCGCTAAGGGTCTCGGCGAAATGTCGCGCATATATCATAAGCTTTACCGCACCCGCCTTTGCAGAGGCAAGTACAGAGATACAGAGCGTTTTGTGCTTATAAACAACTGGGAAGCTACTTACTTCAATTTCGACGAGGATAAAATAGTTGCAATCGCCGAAAAAGCCGCCAAAATCGGAATAGATACAATGGTGCTTGACGACGGCTGGTTCAGCTCTCGAATAAATGATACAAACGGGCTTGGCGACTGGTACGAAAACCGCAACCGACTGCCGAACGGTTTAGAGGGGCTTGCAAAGCGTATAAACGCCCTCGGTATGCGTTTCGGACTTTGGTTTGAGCCCGAAATGGTAAACCCGGGAACAGAGCTTTATAAAAATCACCCCGATTGGATTCTTCACACCAAGGGAAGAAAATCGTCATTATCGAGAAATCAGTTGACCCTTGACTTTTCAAGAGACGATGTATGCGATTATATTATTGATACCTTAAGCGGAATTTTAAGCCGTGCGAATATTGAATACATAAAGTGGGATATGAACCGCTGTATGTCAGAGCCCGGGTCTGCTTTTTGGAGCGACGAACATCAGGGCGAGGTAATGCACCGTTACATTTTAGGACTTTACAGGGTGCTTGAAACAATCACGAGCAGATTCCCGAATGTACTTTTTGAAAGCTGTGCGAGCGGCGGAGCAAGATTTGACGCGGGTATGCTTTACTATATGCCCCAGACCTGGACGAGCGACGACAGCGACGCGGTGGAACGCCTTAAAATTCAGTACGGCACAAGTATAGTATATCCGTTCAGCGCAATGGGCGCGCATGTTTCGGCTGTGCCTAACCATCAGGTGGGCAGAATTACAAGCTTTGATATGCGCTGTAACGTAGCCTTGGCGGGACAGTTCGGCTTTGAGCTTGACCTTAACAAATGCTCGGAAGACGAGCTTAAAACCGCCGAAAAGGCGATAAAGACCTACCGCGAATTAGGCGAGGTATTCCATAAGGGAGACTGCTACCGCTTAAAATCCCCATTTGACAGCGACGTTTGCGCTATCGAATTTGTTTCGGAGGATAAAAACACCGTTATTTTAACGGTAAACTGCAACCGTGCAACGCCTAACGCGCCCGACGAGTATATTATGCTTGAGGGACTTGATGAAAACGCAGTTTACACTCTTGACGGCACAGAAAAGCGTTTCGGCGGCGATTATCTTATGAATATAGGCTGGCATTTTGTAAATGACCGTGAAAATCAGTCGGTAAACGCAGTATTTATGCGTATTAAATAATGCTTTCCAATAGGGGGAGAGAACTAAATGAGTATAAGGAAAAATATATCCGCCAGGATAAATAAGGGTGAAAATTATCTTATTATCGCAGTAGGCGACAGCGTTACTTGGGGGCTTAGCCATTGCAGTGAGGAGGAAACCTACTGCGCGGGATTAGCAAAGCTGTTTGCAAAGAGTATGCCCGAGGCGAACGTCTTAAGATATGATGGCATAGTAAAGGAGGAACGCAGACCGCTTTACGGTTATTCTGAGCCTAAAACGGTTCAAAGCGGCAGCAAAGGAACTCTGACCATTGTAAAAAGCGGTGTCGGCGGCGATACTGTACAGCGGGCAATAAACCGTTTTGATGATTATTCAGGGGAATTTATTAACGGTAAAAGCCCCGATTTGTTTTTGCTTATGTTCGGAATTAACGACGCTCTTGCAAGTGATCCCGATAAATTCGTTTCTCCAGAGCGGTTTTATAATAATTATTCCGTATTATCCGATATGCTTAAAAACAGTAATCCAAACGCCGAAATAGTGCTGATGACTCCCACCTATAACGACGAAGGGATAGGTACGCAAAGCTGCCTTGACACTTACTGTGAAAAGGTGATTGAGCTAGCACGGCAAAAAGGATTTCAATATATTGATACGCATAAGCTTTGGATGGAGCATCTTATTGTCGGAAGCGATAATTACGGTCAGCGCGATTGGCTGAGCGGTGCGATAGGCGATACCTGCCATTTTTCAAAAAAAGGCGCGGCCAATGCGGCAAATTACATTTTTTCGGAATTGGATAAAGAACAATAATACTGAAAGGAAGACTGTTATGTTTATAGATTACAAATCACCGTCAGTTAGATTTACGGGGAGGTTTGCGGAGCTTAACAATACTATGACTGCTACGGCGGCGGGCTCTGCTGTTGAAATAGCCTTTAAAGGAGACAGCATACTTTTAAAATTTGACCTGACGGATCAGGAATATCCTTATCCCCACCTTTGGATGCAGCTTGACGGCGGGGCATGGATAGAAGCACAGCTGGACTGGTATTTAAGAATAAATGCGAACAGCGCAGGAACGCACTTGGCAAAAATCGTCCTCAAAAGCACATTAGAAATGCAGGAACGCTGGAATCTCCCCATTGCCGCAAAGCTTTCCTTTGTCGGCGCGGAGGTTGAGGAAGCAGCAGTATTGCCGGAAGACAACAGGAAGACGATTGAGATTATCGGTGACTCCATAACCGAGGGGGTTCTTATTGACGCAGACAAGCAACCTATAGAACCCGAGCCGGCCTGCAGAACCTTTCAGGACGATGTTTTTGCTACATACGGATATATTACTGCACAGAATCTAAACCTTAGATCCTATCATGTCGGGTACGGAGCGGTTGGATTTACCCATAGCGGCAGCGGTAATGTTCCCGCAGTCAACGATTCATACGATTATTGCTTCGGCGGTGCTCCAGTAACATACGGTCATCCCGATTTTATATTAATTAATCATGGTGTTAATGATACGGGTTGGGGTGCGGATAATTATGTTCGTGAATATGAGAGATTTTTAAACCACTTAATTGAGGTTCACGAAACTTCAAAAATAATTGTTCTCAACAATTTCAGAGGATCGTATATAGATGAAACCAAAGAGATGGTATCGCGTTTTAATAAGGAACACGGAACGGATGTCTTTTATATTGATTCTTCGGGTTGGATTCCGTTTGAACCGCTCCATCCTCTGCGTGACGGTCACAAAATAATAGCAGAACATTTAACCGAAATTTTGAAAGAAAAGTATTTATTGTAACAAATCAGAGGAGACAGTATTATGACACGTTTTCTTTTTCCGAATTTCAAGAAAAAGGCTTTGACCTTCAGCTATGATGACAATACCGAACAGGACAGGCGGCTTACCTGTATTTTCAGGCGTTACCGACTTCCTGCAACCTTTAATATCAATACGGGTTCATTCGGAGAAAAGCGCTGGATTGAGCATTACGGATTCTATTGCGAGTATTACCGTATTGAGGAAAGTGAGGTAAAGTCTCTTTATAACGGCTTTGAGGTGGCGTCACATACGGTTGACCATGTGATTTTACCCGAGGTTGACAGATATACATTTGATTATCAGGTGACGGCGGACTGCAAGAAAATCGGAAAGCTTTGCGGTACTGACGCTGTGGGACTTGCTTATCCCTGCGGAAGGTATAACGATGAAATAGCTGAGCATTTAAAAGAGTTTGGCATTCGTTATGCCCGAACGATTAAGGACACGCACAGTTTTGATTTGCCCGAGGATTTTCTTAAATGGCACCCGACCTGTCACGACCACGACCCGCGAATTGATGAGCTTGCCGACGGCTTTTTGAACGACAGCAGTGACGAACTGAAGCTATTCTACATTTGGGGTCATGCCTTTGAATTTGATAAAAACGATTCCGACCGTTGGGCGGATATGGATAAGCTTTGTAAAAAGTTTTCGGGGAAAGAAGACGTATGGTACGCTACGAATCGTGAAATCTGCGATTACGTTACGGTGGCAAGGAGCGTTAAGGAATTTTCGGGAATTAATAATACCAGATTTGATTTATATATTGAAAAGGATGGCAAAAATATCATTTGGAAAATTGGCGAAGTAATTTAATATTCATTTAAAGGGTGGCACCGCAAAATGAAAATATATAATCTCGGTTCACTTAATATTGACTATGTTTATTCTGTGGAGCATTTTGTTTCGGCAGGTGAAACTCTTTCCTCCGATGTTATGGAGATTTTCCCCGGAGGTAAGGGACTCAATCAGTCGGTTGCCTTGGCTCGTGTAGGAGCAAAGGTCATTCACGGCGGACTTTTAGGCTACAGCGGTGATTTTTTAACAGAAAAAATTGCTTTGTCAGGTGTAGACATAAGTTGAATCAAAAGAAGAGACGGAAGCAACGGACACGCAATTATTCAGGTTAATAAGGACGTATAAAATTGTATTCTGCTTCACGCCGGTTCAAATTATAAGATTGACAGAAAGTATATCGAGGATTTTTTAGCAGACGCAGAGGAAAACGATATTATTTTACTTCAAAATGAAATAAGCTCTCTTGATGAGGCTTTTGAAATTGCTGAGCATAGAAAACTGCGTATTGCTTTTAATCCGTCGCCTTTTAAGGAGGATATAAAGCTTTAAAGTGCGTAAAGTGGTTTTTCTGCAATGAGATAGAGGGCGAGGCTCTTTTCGGCAGCGGCTACCCTGAAACAATGAAAGTGAATTTTCTTAAAATGTATCCCGAAAGCGTGTTGATTTTAACCCTCGGCAGCTTATGCCGAGTTTGTTAAAAAATATATTACCGAACCCTGTGGAATGACAGATACAGTATTTGTTCCTACAGAAGCACAATGGCGGCGGATTATACCGATGCACACAAAGGAAAACTGCAAAAGCGGCGTTTTTGAAATGAAAGATGGGTGTGTTTTTGAAAATGTTCCTGCAACGCATTACTTAGGCGGTGCGGGGCTTATTTCCTCCCTTGATGATTACACCGCCTTTGCTAAAATGCTATTAAATAAGGGCGAAATAAACGGGAACCGCATTATTTCCGAAAAAGCCGTTAAGCTTATTTCCACTCCGCAGGTGCCGGATAGTATAATGCCCGGTAACGAGCGTTGGGGGCTCGGCGTGCGTGTCATAACAAGCGAAAATTATCGGTATTTGCCCGTAGGAACGTTTGGCTGGAGCGGGGCTTACGGCACGCATTTTTGGATTGACCCGGTAAATTCTATTGCCGCCGTGTATATGAAAAATTCTATGTATGACGGAGGTTCCGGTGCGGTAACCTCGGCGAATTTTGAAAAAGATGTTTTTAACTCATTTAATTAAAAGGTGATACATTATGGTAGAATTTAAGGAAAGTAACAAGGAGGCCTTTACCTCAAAGTCTATGTATATTTTGGGGGACAGCTATTCTACTTTTGAGAATTATATTCCATCAGGTTATGCAGCTTGGTATGTATCGGGCGGAACTTCACAAACAGATGTAACTAAGGTAAGCGAAACCTGGTGGTGGCTTCTTAAGGAAGCAATGAAATTAAACCTTGTTAAGAATAACAGTTGGTCAGGTACTACAATATGTTATACAGGTTACGGAGGTAACATCATACCTCAGCAATCTTTTATAGGAAGATTCGAAAAAGATGTGCAGGACGGATTTTTTAAAAACAACGATGTAGATTTAGTTATTATTTTCGGCGGTACGAATGATTATTGTGCAGGTTCGCCCATAGGAGAAATAAAGTGGACAGATATATCAGATGAAGATTTGAAATCTACGTTACCTGCTTTTTGCAAGCTTCTTCTTAGTGTGAAAGAGGTATTACCAAATGCCAAAATAGTAAATGTTATAAATTCGGATTTAGGAAGTGATATAGTAAGCGGTATGGAGACTGCTTGCAGAACTCAAAATATCATAACTTTGCATCTGGGCGGTATTTCAAAGCAAGCAGGTCATCCTACGATTGAGGGAATGAGACAAATTTACAGTCAAATTTATGCCATTTTAAATGCATAATAGTTTGGTCTATCACGGTAAAGATGTTCTGTTCAGCCGGCTTCAAGGATTTATCATGCTGTATTTGCTCTTCAATCGATTCAAGATTTCGCGAAGATAAGACAGTTTTTTTCCTAGACCGACGTACCTACAATCCCTTACGGAAATGTAGTTGAGGTTAAAGACTTCGACTACGGCACTGAAAGACAGCTTGCCGAGTGTGAGTACTTTAAAACCGTAAAGCTCGACCTTGACGGCGAAAAGGAAATAAACACCGAAAACGGCTTTGCTTCGCTCCTTGTATAAGCGGAGAAATAACCGCTAAAAATGACGGCGGTGAAGTTAAAGCCCAAAAGGGCGGAAGTGTTCTTATTCCGCAGGGCTTAAAGGTGTTAGTAAACGGTAGGGCAGAGGTAATTTGCTCTAAGGAAAACTAAGCAATAAAGATTTCATACTATTGTTTTTGAGATGAAAAATATTACCTAAATACGGCTTGTAGTAGAAAAGAGGAAAATAATACGAAAGAACGAAAAAACGGAATTTGCCGTGGAAGCATAACAAAGCCGATTACATGGCAATCAAACAGAGAGATATTGAATATCGAAAAATTTCTGCATGGATTTCAGTTATTCTTCTTTGTTTCCGAAAAGTCGAAAAAAGTCATATTTTGACGTGCAATAAAGCGCTGTCAGACTGAATGTTAATTACGGTCTGACAGCGCTTTTTATGTGATGTTTTCAAGCTGTCTAAGATGTGAAGAAAGTAAAGAAATATCCAATAAGAGGGGAGGAATTATTTTACTTTTCAGACTTAGTAATAAACGGAAGTTTAGGAGTGAAGTCATGAAAAACAGGAAGTATACAACACAGGATATAGACGAGAAAATTTTGAGGTATTTTGACGCATATATTAAGCAGACTCTCAAATACACAAAAATTGATTACATAAAAAAGCAATCTCAATCGCGAGAGTATGCAGACCTATTGAAAAAGCGGGAAGAGAAAATGTATTCGGCAGATAAAGCAGAATATGACAGATACATATTTGGGGAAATACGCTTGGATGAATATATAATCGAGTTTGAGTCAGAGGTAGTATTTAATCAAATCATGCTCCTTACAGATAAGCAGAGAGAGGTTCTATTAAAAAATGTTGTTCTTGGAATACCGATAGAGGAGATTGCCGGGCAAATGGGTATACGGGAAAACAAGGTGTATAAACATAAAAGAAACGCATTGTCGATATTGGCCGAAAGGATGAAGCTTGATGAAACATAAAACTCAAATCAGAAAATCATTGCTTGACAATGATACTGTTCTGCAATTTATAAACGGGGAGGATATTTCCGCAATAGTAATTGATTTTTACAGCGGATATATTTTTAAAATCTCCGAATTGGTTATAACCGATTCGGAAAACGATGTTGAAGTCAAATATGTTGATAAGGATTTAGTGCAGAGTCTTAATTTGAGTGTGATTGAGTGTCTGCCAAATTTGAGGAGAAATATAAAAAGGCATTTAGATCCGAATGATGATTTTGAAATTAGAATTAAGGCTGAATGAGAGTGTAATAATATTTTTGGATTTTTTGATAAAAGGGGGGAGGTTTTTATACTCGTATTTGGACTGATATTATAGAAGGCGCGAAAAAGCGCTTTGTGTACCTTGAAAAATATGCCTTTCGGCATTATAGAAAGCATACTGCAAAACATATGCGGAGCGACGCTATAAAAGCGAAAAATACACCATAGTGACTTACGGTGTTTGCGATGATGCAAAAAAGACACTTGCCGTGGGCTTGGACGGCAAGCGGTTTTGTCAGACCGTTGCAGTATGTCCCTGCGGAGGGGCTAAAATCTCCGCAAAAGTTCAAACAAATGTAATCTTTTTCCTAAACGATAAAAAAATAAGTTCCATTAAATTGCATTTATGCTGTTGTTCTTGTAATTTCAAAAGTCAAATTTGACAAAAAGAATAAATGATGTATACTTAGGGTAAATCTTGAAAAAGATTTATGTGGCTGATTGCTGCACGCCTTTTGTATACAAGAAAGAGGTGCTGTATGCAACCTGAAAGCAAAGGAAAAAAGATAATTGATATGACCGTTCAACAAAGTCAAAGCTATGAAATAAACGGCACTGTTATTAATGTTGAACCTAAATTCAAAAATACTGGCAACACTTTGTTTTTGTCTTTGAGTAAGATGGTCTTAAAAGATTTTCTAAAATAATAGCCCTTTGACTGCAGCCACAGTATAATTTTCGGTACTGTTTGTTTGACTGCGGAAGGGAGGAAAAATGAAACAGTCAAATGTCAGGAATATAAATGATAGGAAAGCGTTTCTGTACGTGCGTTTGTCGCGCGACGACGAATTGGAGGGTGAGAGCTACAGCATAAGCAATCAGAAAAAGTTACTTACAAAAGTCGCAAAGGATAAGGGATATACAAACATTACTATATTCTGTGATGACGGTATTTCGGGAGTGACGATGAACAGACCTGAATTCAATAAAATGATTGAGCAGTTAGAGCATGGGAAAGCGTCTGCAGTTTTTGTAAAAGATCTTTCCAGACTTGGTCGAAACTACATTGAGGTCGGAAGGCTTACCGAAGAATTTTTCCCTGAACATCATATTCGGCTTGTATCTGTATCGGACAACCTTGATACAGATGAGGGTGAAAACGATCTCACACCAATAAGAAATCTGTTTAATGAATGGTACTCACGCGATATCAGCAAAAAAAGGCGAATCAGTAATAAGATTAAGGGCGGCTCAGGAATACCGTTAAGTCCGCCACCTTACGGTTATATTAAAGATCCAAATAACCCGCAACACTGGATTATTGACGAGGAAGCTGCAAATGTGGTCAGGAAAATTTTTAATATGTTTCACGACGGCTTAGGAACCTTCCAAATCGCCTTGGCGTTGACAGACGAGAAAATACTCACGCCTTCGGTGTATTCGATTAAAAAGGGTGTCAAAAAGCCGGGAGGCTCTTCGGGGAAAACGCATACTGACCCGTATTACTGGGGGAAATCTACGATTCAAAAAATACTCGGAATGCAGGAATATTGCGGGGACGTAATAAATTTTAAAACCTACACATTGTCATATAAGAATCGAAAAAGGTATAAAAATGATCCCGATAATGTTATGGTATTCAAGGATGTTCATGAGGCGATTGTGGACCGTGCACTTTTTGAAGAGGTTCAGCTTAAAAGAGGAACGCAGCGCAGGCGGAAAATGTCAAACGGTAAAGTCAATATGTTTTCCGGCAAGCTGATTTGTTCGGATTGCGGCAGTAACCTAAATTATCATGTCAACAACAGGAACATAGAGTATTATAACTGCCCGGCTTATAATCAAGGCAGACGAAAAGAGTGTTTTTCTACTCATTATGTCCGAATTGATTTTTTGGAGGAGGTACTCCTTGCCGAAATACATCGCCTTGCACGTTTTGCTTGTAAATATGAGGATGAATTCGTCAAAACGGTAAGCGAGCTTTCAAAACAGTCGATGCAATCACAGATATCTGCATACGAGAGTGAAGTACGGTCATTGACTGCAAGGGATAAAGAGCTTGACAGAATTTTTGAAAGGCTTTATGAGGATAATCTATCCGGTAAGATAAATGATGAGAGATTCGCTAAAATGTCTGCAAGCTACAATAAAGAGCAGAAAGAAATACATGAAAAGCTTTCTCATTGCAGAAATCTGTTAGAGGAAATATCCGCCAAGGAAATGACAGCTGATAAATTCATCAAGGCAATAAAAAAATATACACGTGTCAGGAAACTGACAGCGCAAATGCTTAATGAACTTGTTGAGCATATTGAGGTTTTTCCAACGGAAAAGGTTGGCGGCGTCAAAACTCAAAAGCTTATTATTTATTATAATTGCATAGGCTCTATTGAAATTCCGGAGGATGTTCCGATTCCGGAGCCGGAAATTACAATGAATATGCGCAAGGGAGTAAATCTTGAGTATATCCCTGCCAAAGCACCGGCAATAGCATAAGGACAATATAAAAAAACAGGGCGTTCTTACAGATAACCTTTCGATTACTATAAGAACACCCTGAATGGTGCGGGTGACAGGACTTGAACCTGCACGCCGGGGCGCCAGCTCCTAAGGCTGGTGCGTCTGCCAATTCCGCCACACCCGCATATAACATGCAATATTTTACTTTATTACGGCTTAAAAGTCAAGAAAAATATTGAATATTTCGGGGAAAAGGGTTATAATTTATTAACACACGGTATTTCTCTTCATAATATGTGTTAAAGCTTATGAAGGGTTATGTGCTTATGGGATATAGGCGAAAACGCGGCTTCGGCTTTTGGAGGATATATATTACTGCGCTGCTTATTTGCGCGCTTGCCGTTTCGGTTTTCTTTACGCGCGGGCGGCCGGCGATGATTGCCTATGCCGAAAGCGTGGCGCATACGGCGATGTTCAACGCCGCCAATGAGGCGATATCCGAAATTGTTAAGGAGCGGGGAGTTACATACGGCAATTTGATGCGGCTTTCACGCGCGGAGGACGGTCTGGTCACGAGCGCCGAGGCAGATGTTGCCGAAATCAATCTGCTCAAAAGCGAGATATCCTCGCGATTGGCGCAAAAGCTTGACGGCGGCGAGTATTACACGGTTGAAATTCCTGTGGGAACATTTTTTTCAAATATGTATACAAATGCCGCGGGGCCGAAGCTTCGGTTCAGAATACAGCTCACCGCAACGGCTGCGGTCGATTTTTCTCATGAGATAAAATCTGTCGGCATTAATCAGGTATTGCACATAATAATGATAGATGCGGATATTTCGGGCAGCTTTGTGATGATCGGTTACAAAGGCAGTATAACCGCCGAAACCTCTGCCGTAGCCGCGCAAACGGTAATTGCGGGGGCTGTGCCCGATGCATACACAAATGTTATAGAAAGCGAAAACGACAATACGGCGGGACTTATCAATGATTACGGCGCGGTTACCGAAAATTAAACGGAAACGGAGAAACGGAAATGGATGTAAAGGCAGCGGAGGAAAGAATTAAGTATTTAAGCGATACGCTCAAGTACCATAATAAAAAGTATTATATAGATGACGCGCCGGAAATTGAGGATTTTGAGTATGACGCGCTGCTGCGCGAGCTTGAAGAGCTGGAAAACGCATATCCGCAATTTAAGCGTGAGGATTCGCCTGCCGTGACCGTGGGAGGTGCTGCTCTGAAGCTTTTTTCAGAGGTTACGCATACTGTTAAAATGGAAAGCCTGCAGGATGTTTTCAGCTTTGAGGAGCTTTACGCGTTTGCGGAGAAAATAGATACCTCGAGAACCACCTTTTCGGTAGAGCCGAAAATCGACGGACTTTCGGTCTCGCTTGAATATAAGGACGGTTTGTTCTTCCGCGGCTCTACAAGGGGAGACGGCGTAACGGGTGAAGATGTAACTGCGAATCTGATGCAGATAAAGAGCATTCCGAAGGCGATACGCTTTGACGGCGAGCTTGAGGTGCGCGGCGAGGTGTATATGCCGAAGGAAAGCTTTGAAAGGCTGACCGAACGTCAGGAGCTGATGGGCGAAGCACCGGCGAAAAATCCGCGCAATGCGGCGGCGGGATCGTTAAGGCAGAAAAACCCGAATATCGTGAAGGAGCGCGGGCTTGATATATTTGTTTTTAATATTCAAAAAATAACCGGCAGGGAATTCTCCTCACATATTGAAACACTGGATTTTGTGAAATCGCTCGGCTTTCACACGCTGCCGACATATAAGCGCTGCGAAACAATAGAAGAGGCGGCGGAGGAGATTCGGCGCATAGGCGATTCGCGCGGCGGCTTGCCGTATGATATTGACGGCGCGGTCGTGAAGGTTGATAATCTCGAATACCGCAGGGAACTCGGCAGCACCGCGAAATACCCGAAATGGGCGGCGGCGTTTAAATATCCGCCTGAGGAAAAGGAAACGGTGCTTAAAAGCATTGAAATAAATGTGGGGCGTACCGGAGCGCTGACTCCGACCGCGGTTTTCGATCCGATTCGGCTTGCGGGCACCACCGTCAGCCGTGCGACGCTTCACAATGAGGATTTCATCACCTCAAAGGGTATCGGAATAGGGGATACCGTCACGGTGCGCAAGGCGGGGGATATTATCCCGGAGGTTTTGAGTGTTTCCAAAAAAGGGGAGAATTCCTCGGTTTACAAAATGCCCGATAAATGTCCCTCCTGCGGCTCGCCAGTAACGCGCGAGGCGGGCGAGGCTGTGCTTCGCTGCACGAATGCCGATTGTCCCGCGCAGCTGCTGCGGCATCTTATCCACTTCACCTCGCGCGACGCTATGGATATTGAGGGCCTCGGCCCTGCAATGCTCGAGCAGCTGCTCGGAGCCGGACTTATTCACAGCATTGACGATATCTATTCCATAGATTATGAAGAGGTCAAAAAGCTTGACCGTGTGGGGGAGAAAAGCGCCGAAAATCTTAAAAATGCGATTGAAAAATCAAAGCAAAACGACGCTGCAAAGCTGGTTTTTGCTTTCGGAATACGGCATATAGGCAGCAAGGCGGCGGCACTTTTGACCGAGCACTTCGGCAGCGTTGAGGCAATAGCGGCGGCTTCCGCTGCGGAAATAGAGACTATTGACGGCATAGGCGGCGTTTTGGCGGAATCCGCGGCGGAATTTTTTGCGCTGCCCGAAACCGCGGCGATGCTTGAAAGGCTGAAAAAAAGCGGAGTTAATATGAAATCTTTAAAAGAGGTTCGTGATACGCGCTTTGCGGGAATGACCTTTGTACTGACCGGCACCCTGCCTACCTATACAAGAAGCGAGGCGTCCGATATAATAGAATCCTTCGGCGGAAAAACATCCTCTTCCGTTTCTAAAAAAACCTCGTTTGTACTTGCCGGTGAAGAGGCGGGGAGCAAGCTTGATAAGGCAAACAAGCTGGGCGTTAAGGTTATAAACGAGGATGAATTCAGGGAAATGATACGATGAGAATTCCCGAGAATCGAGTTTGCGAAATATTGTCTGCGGTATCGAAAATCCCGCTGGGCGAGGTCTCGACCTACGGGCAGAACCGCGCCGAATTTTTCGGAGCAGCGGATGCCGCTTGAAAACGAGGGTGTTGAATTTAAAAGCAACGGACTTGTTAATATGAGCAAATACAGGTGGTATCCGGGCAACGGATATCAGGCATGCAGAACCGCAATTTCGTTGCGGATATAAATTTTCGGGTTAATTTGAGCCTGTAGCATCCCTGCGGCTTTTAAGCGGGGATAGTTACAGGCTTTCATTTTATCTGTTTTCAGGCTGAAAATATGTATGACGAAGAAGAAATCGGCAATTAAAATATGAACAAAATGTAAAAGTCAGGAAAAGTCAAATTATTTTTTAAAAAAGTATTGACTTTTCCTTTTTTTAGGATATAATAATAATCGTTAGCACTCAAGTGAATAGAGTGCTAAATAAAAAAGCAGTTTTTCAGAGGTGAAACGGAATGGAGCTGTCACCGAGAAAACAGGCGGTTTTGGCGGCGGTCACAAAGGCTTACATCAAAACCGGCGAGCCGGTAGGCTCAAAAGCATTGACCGCTCTGCTTAAAAACGCGCCGTCGGCGGCGACCCTCAGAAATGAGATGAGCGAGCTGTGCGACATGGGGCTTTTGGCTCAGCCGCATACCTCGGCGGGCAGGATTCCGACGAGCAGCGGCTTCAAGCTTTATGTCAATTCGCTCATGACCCCCGAAAAGCTTTCGGACGGTATGAAAAGGCAAATTGATTCATCGCTTGACGGTCTTCACTGTGCGCCGGAAAAAATTCCGGAGGCGGCGGGAAAGCTTTTATCCGACCTTACAGGTCTTCCTGCGGTAGTTTGCTTTGAAACCGACGGCAGCCCGAAGATTAAGAGCGCGGAGCTTTTCCCTGTGAGTCGGGGATCTGTGATGCTGCTGATAGTTACGGCGGACGGCAGAACAAGGCACACGGTGCTGCGTCTCGGAACGGAATGCACAAAGAGCTTTTTGGAAAAATCCCGCGATATAATATCACGGCGCATAAACGGCAGAAGAACCGATGAGCTGACGCGCGGCTATATGCAAAGCGTGGCGGCCGAAGCCGGAGCAGACGCCTTTGCGCTTATGCCGCTTTTCTCTTCGGTGCTTGAATCGGCAGCGGGAATTGAGTCTTCGGGCGCGTATCTTTTGGGCGAACAGCGGCTTTACGGTATTTGCGAAAGCCAAGCGGCGGCTAAAAGAATACTTTCACTGGTGGCTCTTCGTGAACCGATGATAACGCTCACAAAACGGTTTGACGGTAATATCGGAACGGTGTTCGGCAGAGATTCGGGCTTTCGCGAGCTTGAAAACAACACTATGATTGCCGCGAAGTATTACGGAAGCGACAGATTCAAAGGCACGCTTTGCGTTATAGGCCCTAACAGGATGTCCTACGGGCAGATAATTCCGAGCGTTGAATATACCGCCTTGCGATTAACCGAAATTATGACCGAGGCGCAAAAGGATATGGAGGATTGATACCGGTGGCGGAGAAAACCGAAAATACCGCGGAGCAGGCAGAAAACGAGGTTGCGGCGGAAAAAGAAACCGAAACCAAAGCTCCGAAAAAGGAAAAGAAATCAAAAAAAGACGCCGAGATTGAAAAGCTCAAAGAAGAGCTTGAAAAAAAGAACGATATTCTTTTAAGAACGGCGGCTGAATTTGACAATTACAAAAAGCGAACCGAAAGGGAGCGCTCGGGTGTTGCGGAATATGCAAGAGCGGGCATAATAAAAAAGCTGTTGCCTATTATCGATAATATCGAGCGCGCAGCGGGGGCTGATAAAGAAAGCCCCGAATATTTAAAGGGAATCGAACTGATAGTAAAGCAGTTTGAAGCCCTGGCGGGCAGTTTGGAGCTCACCGAAACGGCGAAGGCGGGCGATGCGTTTGATCCCACACTCCATGAGGCGGTAATGCACATAGAGGATGATACTTTGGGTGAAAATGTCATTGCAGAGGTTTTACAAAAAGGCTACAAGACCGGCGATACGGTAGTACGTCACGCTATGGTCAAAGTGGCAAATTAAAATAAATTATTATTCGGAGGAATTTATCATGGGAAAAATTATAGGTATTGACTTAGGTACAACAAACTCTTGCGTTGCGGTAATGGAGGGCGGCGAGCCTGTAGTTATCGCCAATGCCGAGGGCGGCAGAACCACCCCTTCGGTAGTTGCATTTTCTAAAACGGGCGAAAGAATGGTAGGTCAGGTTGCTAAGCGCCAGGCTATTACCAACCCGGACAGAACAATAAGCTCTATCAAGCGTGAAATGGGCACTGCCCACACGGTTGAAATCGACGGCAAAAAATACACCCCGCAGGAAATTTCGGCAATTATTCTGCAGAAATTAAAGGCTGACGCAGAGGCTTACCTCGGTCAGACCGTATCGGAAGCTGTTATCACCGTCCCCGCATACTTCACCGACGCACAGCGCCAGGCTACAAAGGACGCGGGCAAAATTGCGGGACTTGAGGTTAAGCGTATTATAAACGAGCCTACCGCTGCGGCGCTGGCTTACAGCATTGATAAGGAAGACGACCAGAAGGTTATGGTTTACGACCTCGGCGGCGGTACCTTCGATGTTTCCATAATCGAAATGGGCGACGGCGTTCAGGAAGTTTTAGCAACCGCAGGTAACAACAGACTCGGCGGCGACGACTTTGATAAGCGCGTTATGGATTACATTGTAAACACCTTTAAGGCAGAGCAGGGCATAGACCTCTCGGGCGATAAGATGGCAATGCAGCGTATTAAAGAGGCTGCCGAAAAGGCTAAAATAGACCTTTCGGGTATGTCCTCAACCGATATTAACCTGCCGTTTATAACGGTGGACGATTCCGGCCCGAAGCACTTTGAAACCACCCTTACAAGGGCTAAATTCAACGAGCTGACCGCCGATTTGGTTGACGCTACAATGGGTCCTGTTCGTCAGGCGCTTTCCGATTCGGGACTTGATAAGGGCGAGATAAACAAGGTGCTTATGGTCGGCGGTTCTTCAAGAATACCCGCTGTTCAAGAGGCTATTAAGAACTTTATGGGCAAAGAGCCGTTTAAGGGTATCAACCCCGATGAGTGCGTTGCAATAGGCGCGGCTTTGCAGGCGGGCGTTTTAGGCGGCGATGTTAAGGGCTTGCTGCTGTTGGATGTTACGCCGTTATCCCTCGGTATTGAAACAATGGGCGGCGTTTCCACAAAGGTTATTGACCGCAACACCACCATTCCGGCTAAAAAGAGCCAGATATTCTCAACCGCTGCCGACGGTCAGACCTCGGTTGAGGTACACGTTTTACAGGGCGAGCGCGAATTTGCCAAGGATAACAAGACCCTCGGCGTGTTCCATCTCGACGGTATTGCTCCCGCTCCGCGCGGAATCCCGCAGATCGAGGTTACCTTTGATATAGACGCGAACGGCATAGTTCATGTATCGGCTAAAGACCTCGGCACAGGCAAGGAAAACAATATTACCATTACCTCAAACACCAATATGTCCAAGGATGATATTGATAAGGCTGTTAAGGAAGCCGAGCAGTATGCAGCGGAGGATAAAAAGCGCCGCGAGGCGGTTGACGTTCGCAACAACGCCGATCAGATGATTTATCAGACCGAAAAGACCGTTAATGAGTTCGGCGATAAGCTCTCTGCCGATGAAAAGGCTAAGATTGATGCCGCTAAAGAGGCTCTTAAGGAGGCACTCAAGGGCGAGGATATTGAGGCTGTAAAGGCTAAGCAGGAAGAGCTGCAAAAGGAGCTTTTCGCGGTAAGCGAGAAGGTTTACAAGGCTGCTAACCCGCAGGGCACCGAAAACGCACAGCCGCAGGGCGGCGCGCAGAACGGCGATCCGAATGTTTATGAAGCGGATTACACCGATGTTGACGACAACAATAAGCAGTAAGCGCTAAGCTGCATTTTGACTTCCCCCTTAAAAAGGGGAAGTCTTCAACATATAATTTGTAGGAGAAATTGCTTTGGCTGACGATAAAAGAGATTATTATGAAGTCCTCGGGGTGGATAAATCCGTATCCGATGACGAATTGAAAAAAGCCTACCGCAAAGCGGCAAAAAAATATCACCCCGATTTAAACCCCGGCGATAAAGAGGCGGAGCAAAAATTTAAAGAGGTAAACGAAGCGTACGAGGTGCTTTCCGATAAGGAAAAGCGCGCGCGTTACGACCAGTTCGGCCATGCGGGAGTAGACCCGAATTACGGAGCGGGCGCCGGCGGCTACGGCGGCGGGTTTACCGGTGATTTCGGCGATTTGGGGGATATATTCAGTTCTTTCTTCGGCGGCGGTTTCGGCGGCGGCAGGCAGAATAATCCCAACGCGCCGCGCCGCGGAAACGATACTGCGGCTGCCGTTAATCTTTCATTTGAAGAGGCGGCAAAGGGCTGCCGCAAGACCGTTAAGGTAACTAAAATAGATAACTGTAAGGAATGCGGCGGCAGCGGCGCCGAAAAGGGCTCAACCCCCAAGACCTGCCCGGTTTGCCACGGCACGGGTCAGGTTTCGGCTACGCAGCGCACCCCGTTCGGCGTAATGCAGACCCAAAAGGTGTGCGATAACTGCCACGGCAGGGGCAAAATAATTGATAAGCCCTGCCACACCTGCGCGGGTAAGGGCAGAATAAGGCATACGGTCGATCAAACGGTGGATATTCCCGCCGGAATTGACGACGGTCAGGTTATAAACCTGCGCGGCGGCGGTGACGCGGGCGCAAACGGCGGACCTGCGGGCGATCTGCGCATAAACGTAAATGTTCGTCCTCACCCGATCTTTGAGCGTAACGGCTACGACGTTTACTGCGAAATCCCCATAACCTTTGCGCAGGCGGCTTTGGGCGACGAAATAGTTGTCCCGACTCTTGACGGCAAGGTAAAATTCACCATTCACGAGGGAACACAGCCGGGCGATGAGTTCAAGCTGCGCGGAAAGGGAATACAGCGCCTAAACTACGCCGGAAAAGGTGACGAATACGTTAAAATCACCGTTGAAGTGCCGCGCGACCTTTCAAAAGCGCAGAAGGATAAGCTGCGCGAATTTGACAGCGTGACAAACGAAAAGAATTATAAAAAGAAAAAGAGCTTTTCGGAGAAAATTAAGAGCTTTTTCAATGAATAAAAGGTTATAAAAGTCGGCAGAGGTTATTTTTATATGCTTTTGCCGATTTTTTACTGATTAAAGGAAAAAACAAAAATGATAGGACTCGGAACAATTATAAACAGCGGCGGCATAGTGCTTGGCGGGGTTATAGGCGGCCTTGCGGGAAAGCTTTTTAAACCCGAGCAGCAGGAATCGCTTAATAAGGCCTGCGGAATAAGCGTGATTTTTATAGCGATTGCCGGCGCAATGGAGGGAATGCTTAAAATAAATAATTCCGAGATAAGCAGCGGTAAATCTATGCTTGTGGTTCTCTGCTTAGCGCTCGGAACGGTTATCGGCGAGCTGATAGGAATTGAAAAGGGCTTTGTGCGTTTCGGGCAGTGGCTTAAAAATAAAACGGGGAACAGCAAAGACGCAACCTTTGTAAACGCGTTTGTAACGGCTTCGCTTACCGTATCTATCGGGGCTATGGCTATTGTAGGGGCAATACAGGACGGCTTGCGCGGGGATTACTCCACCCTTGCGGTGAAAACCTTGCTTGACTGCATTATTATTACCGTTATGACATCTTCTATGGGCAAGGACGCCGCATTTTCCGCAATTCCCGTATTTGTTTTTGAGGGCTGTATAACGCTGCTGGCAAGGCTGGTTTCACCCGTAATGACCGATACGGCGCTTTGCTATTTATCGCTTATAGGCTCGGTTCTTATTTTCTGTATAGGCGTAAACCTTGTTTGGGGTAAGAAGTTGAATGTTGCAAATATGCTTCCCGCGGTGCTTTTGGCAATCGGGGCGGCGTATTTGCCTTGGAATTTTTAAGGAGCAGTTGCAATGTACGATTATATAATAAGACCTATTAAAGCAGAGGACGATATGAAAATTGCGAAAATTATTCGCGATAATTTAGAGCGCTTTCATCTTGATATTCCGGGTACCGCGTATTTTGATAAAGAGCTTGACTCATTGAGCAAATATTATAATGCCTTACCCGAAAAGCGGAGATACTTTATTGTAGCAGACAATGACGGCGGCGTTATAGGCGGCGTGGGTATTGCCGAATTCGGCGGGCTTGATAATTGCGCCGAAATTCAAAAGCTCTACCTTTCCGACTTAGCAAAGGGCAAGGGGCTTGGGAAAAGCTTATGCAAACAGCCGAGGAATTTGCGGCGGGAGTCGGGTATAAGCGGTTGTATTTGGAAACACATTCCGATTTAAAAGCCGCGATAGGGCTTTATGAAAAGCTCGGATTTCATCGTATAGACAAGCCCGAAGCCGTGCTCCACGGCACTATGGATAGGTTTTATATAAAGGAGCTTAATTATGAATAAGCAGGAAATATATAACTATCTTAACGCCGAAAATATAGAATACGAAATAACCGAGCATAAAGCGGTTTACAATATGGAGGAGTTGGCAGAGATAAAGCTGCCGCACCCCGAGGCGGACGCGAAAAATCTTTTTGTGCGGGATGATAAACGGCAGAATTATTACCTTATAACCGTAAAGGGCGAAAAACGGGTGAATTTGAAGGACTTTCGCCGTGAAAACGGCACGCGACCGCTCACCTTTGCATCACCCGAGGAATTATCGGAAATATTGGGGCTGATACCGGGCGCGGTAACGCCGCTGGGGCTTTTGAACGATAAGGAACACCGCGTTAAATTCTATTTGGATAAGGATTTTACGGATATGGACTTTATAGGCGTTCACCCAAACGACAACACGGCTACGGTGTGGCTGAAGCCTGCAGACCTTATAAGTCTTTTAAAGAAAAAAGGCAGTGAAGCATGTATTTTTTAAAGGAGATAATATATTATGGTAAAGCATATAATTCTTTGGCAGCTATCCGACAGCTTAACGGAAGAGGAAAAGGTGAAAACCGCGCATAACGCAAAGCAGAATCTTGAGGGCTTAATCGGTAAAATTGAGGGGCTTACCGATATTTGCGTAATAACGGGTAAGCTTGCAGGCTCCAATGCGGATATGATGCTCGACAGCACTTTCACATCGGAGGAAGCACTTAAAAACTACTCCGTTAACCCCGCACATGTTGCGGTTGCGGATACCTATGTAAGGCCCTTTGTAAAGTCGCGCAGCTGCATTAACTATGAAATCTGATTTGTGACCCGATAATATACAAATATTAGCCGATAAGAAATTGACCGCCGTTCCTAAAAAATATTATAATTAATGAAAAGGAACGGTGATTTTTTATGGAAAGAAAAACTGAAGCACAAAGACTCCGCGCGGTTGAGAGCTTTAATACCGCAGGGGAGTTTATAAGCTGCGAGCCATACGGCAACGGTCATATAAACGATACGTATTTGGTGGTCTGCAAAACAGGCAGCGGGAATAAGAGATATATACTGCAGGCGGTTAATACCGATGTCTTCAAAGAACCCGAAAAGCTTATGAGCAACATCGAAAAGGTGACTGCGTTTTTAAGAAAAAACGGCTGCGGCGAGCGCGAGACCTTAAGCCTTGTCAAAACGCGGGATGACAAGCCGTATTTTACAGACGGCGATAGCAACTGCTGGCGTATGTACGATTTTATTGAGGATTCGATCTGTCTTGAGCTGCCCGAGAGCAATGAGGACTTTTACCAGTGCGCGGTTGCGTTCGGGAAATTTCAAAGATTTTTGAATGATTTCCCGGTCGGCGAGCTTTACGAAACAATACCCGATTTTCACAATACCCCCAAGCGCTTTGCGGATTTTACCGCGGCGGTTTCAAAGGACGCGCTCGGCAGGGCTGCAAATGTCCGTGAGGAAATCGAATTTATAAAATCCCGCCGGGATTTTTACCCTGTGCTTATAGACAATGAAAAGGCAGGGCTTCTGCCGCGCAGGGTAAGCCACAACGATACAAAGAGCAACAATGTTATGCTTGACAGCGTAACGCGCACCGCGCTTTGCGTTATCGATCTGGACACGGTAATGCCGGGCTATTCGGTGACGGATTTCGGTGATTCCATACGCTTTGGGGCAAGCACCGCGGCAGAGGACGAAAAGGATCTTTCAAAGGTTCATTTCAGCCTTGAAAAGTTTAAGACATATGCGGCGGGCTACCTTGACGGCTGCGGCGGAATGCTTAAAAATGAAGAAATAATGCTGCTGCCCGAGGGCGCCAAAATGATGACGATTGAATGCGGAATGCGCTTTTTGGCAGATTACCTCGAAGGGGACACATATTTCAGAACGGCATACCCCGAGCACAACCTTGTGCGCTGCCGCACACAGCTGAAGCTCGTTTCCGAAATGGAAGAACAGTGGGACGAAATGAAAAACGCAGTTAAGGAATTTTGCAAATAAAATCTGTTTGGCTGTTAAACGATATATTTGATAAATTAATAAAATATAGCGCGGCGGTGTTATGGTACAATAGATAGGTAACAAAAAAAGAAGAAAATTCATCTCAAATATGGTATGATGTTAATAACTACAAAAACAAAGTACCACAAGAGGTGAATTTTCTATGACAAGTATAACATCAAAAGCCAAGTTTCGTCAACGA
>OLSX01000670.1_pt1 | contig 33957 bp, 30 predicted proteins | sample 1673141 | NCBI WGS metagenome assembly OLSX01 (sample SAMEA3136759, study PRJEB25190) | human gut metagenome | biome: human gut; feature: human-associated habitat; material: faeces | place: Austria | collected 2013 | reverse complement strand
TAGGGAGTGCAGTCCGAAAATCCGTGATTTTCGAGCGAACGGCATTCCCGTCCAAGATCGTGTCGTCTTTTTCGACACGATCATTTATACATTGATTTCCTTTGACAACGCAAAGGAATAAATAACGGTCTGCTTTACGGGCTTTTCAAAAATCTTTTCGCAGGCAAGCGCGTAGATTGCAAGCTGACCGCCGTAAGCGGCGCGTAAGGCTTCCCCATTTTCGGCATGATCGGTTTTAAAATCAAGCACCACGATTCCGCCATCCTCCTCAAAGCAGAGATCCACCGCGCCCTGAACGATTATATTTTCATTTTCAAACGCCTTATCGGGGCTTGCGAGCAGCTTATTTGCGGGCAGCTCGGTTAAAAATCTCATTTCCCTTTTAACCAAGGGGGATTTTTTTATGCGCGCGAAAATATCGCTTTCAAAAAACGCTTTGATTTTATCCCTCGGCACGGCATTATACTCCCGTTCGCTTAAATACTGCCACTCATAAAGCCGTTCAAGCTCTGCATCCAATTCGTCGGATTTATTAAAGTCTATAAACTCCATTACACGGTGGGTCGCGGTGCCGCGCTCGGCTGCGGTGATTCCGCCCTTGCTCATAAACGCAGGGCGCGCCGAAAACGCGAATTTATCGCTTTCAGCCTTATTTGCAAGCGCCGAAACCGAGCTTTTTGCCTCCACCTGCAAAAGCGGCGCATAGGGGTACTCAAAAGAAATGCTTTCCCGTATTTTTTCGGTCAAATCATTATCGGGCGCGTATTTCTCTTTTTCGTCCGTCTTTTCCTCGGCGTTTTCAGGCTCGGGGTATATCACCCTTAAGAAAAGGCGGCTTTCGGTAGTGTCGGGAATAATATTAGTCCCGTTCCCGCGTAATTCCCTGCCGTCGGGGTGCAGCAAGGCAGATACAAGCAGCCATTTTGCGTAGGATTTAAAGCGGGAGAAAAGCTTATCGGGCTGACCGCCGCAAAGGGTCAAAGCGGAAATTTCTTCGGCAATTTCCTTTTCCGCGTCACTTACAGAGGATATAAGCATAAGCTTATCCTGTGTGCGGGTCATGGCAACGTACAAAAGCCGCAGCTCTTCCTCTTTCGCGGTTTTGCGCTGCTTATCGATTATCACCTCACGGCATATTGTGGTAAAGCGGGTTTTTGCCTCCTCGTCAAAATACCTGAAGCCTATGCCGTGCTCCGCCGAAAAGAGCGTATCCTCGCGTGCGTCACCGTCGTTAAAGGCGGCGGTGGTATCTGCCACAATGCAAACGGGAAATTGCAGCCCTTTTGAGGCATGTATGCTCATAATATTTACCGTATCGCCCGCAGAGCCCGCCGCAGCTGATTTTATTCCGCTTTCGGATTGCTTTAAAATAAACCTTACAAACCCGCCTATGCCGCTGCCTGTATCGGCCTCGTATTGCGCGGCGTAGCTTGCAAGCAGCAGCAGGTTGTTTCGGCGGCGTATGCCCTCCTTGCCTGCCGATACGGTGTTTAAGTAATCGGTGCTGCCAAGCAGCCGCATTATAAGCTTTGAAAGCGGCAGCGTAACGCTTAAAAGGCGGTATTTTTGCAGCGTATCAAGGGTATTTTTTGCGTGAACATCGCCGTTTTCGGCAGCAAATACAAGCGCCGAGTAAAGGCTGCCGCGCCGCCTGTTTATGCGTAGGTTCGCGGTCTCTTCGGGCGTAAACCCGAATATGGGAGACAACAGCACGCATAACAGCTCAATATCCGATTCGGGGTTATCAATCACCTTCAAAAGCGCCAAAAATACCGATATTTCGGTAGTTTCGGCAAAGCTTTCGGCGGAAAAATTTGCGGGGACGCCGTGTTTTCGCAGCTCCTTTGCAATAATTCCCGCTTTGTATTTCGGCGAGCGCAGAAGTATTGTGAAATCGGAAAACTTCGCGGGGCGCAGACTTTTTTCGTCCGTGCGTATCATCGGCTTTCCGTTTACCGCCGATTTAATATACTCCGCAATATGCCGCGCCTCGGCAATCAACCTTTCCTCGGCAGACCCTTTAGCGCTTATAATATCAAGCTCAGCCGGCGGCTCGTCCGTTTCGGGATATTTCGCGGCAGGTATCAGCCTTTCTTCTTCGTTATAGGCTATGCTGCCCGTGTTTTCGGTCATCATATGCTCAAAAAAGAAATTTATGTATCGGCAGACCTCTGCGCGGCAGCGGAAATTACTGCCCAGAATAATTTTTTTGGGTTCACTTTCCCCCGCCTTATCATACGGCAGGGCGGCGTTTTTCTTTCTTAAAAAGTTTGATGGGTCTGCCCCGCGAAAGCCGTAAATGCTCTGCTTAACATCCCCCACGGCAAAAAGCCGCTCCCCGTGGTGGGAAAGAATGTGGAAAAGCGTATCCTGCAAATCGTTTGTATCCTGGTATTCGTCCACCATAACCTCATCGTAAAGCTTTAAAAGCTCATCATCGGGAGCTTTCTCCGCCTCGCACAAAAGCCGCAGTGCCATATGCTCGGTGTTGTGGAAAGTGAATGTGCCGCGCTCGGAATACTCGGCAAACAGCCTTTCGTCAAACTCTGTAAGTATTTCGGAAAGCAGCCGTACTGCCGGGTAAAGTGAATTTAACTGCGCGGATATAAAAGCGGAATCGGCATAAAAAAGCTTTTGCAGGCGCTCAATATCCTTCTCAAGATATTTATAGGCAAGCTTTGCGGCGGCCGCCTGCGGTGCCCCCGCAAGTCCGTTTGCGCGCGGCAGAGGCGAAAGCGAAAAGGCGTTCAGGGAATTATAAATTTCATCCCAGTCACCTTTATTGCAGGCATTTGCCAGCGCTGCTGTACGCTTTGCGGATTCGGTAATATCGGGCAGATATTTTTCCGCCGTTTTTTCGTCCTCTAAGCATATATCCGCCGCCTCCGCAATAAGCGCCTGCATATCCGCAGCGGTTTTTGCGGCGCTTTCAACCGCGTATTTATACCATTCGTTATCAGCCCCAAAACCGTTTTTATAAGCCTCCGGCAGAGCGGCAAACCACTCTTTCGGGAAAGCCAATTGGCGGCTGTAATCGTAAATTTTAAGCACAAAGGCGGAAAAATTGCCGTCGTCGTACTCCGCGCCCACGGTATCGAGCAGCTGCAAAAATATCGGGTCATTTTCTTCGTAATACCCTTCAAGCACAGATTTCAGCACCGCTTCGTCCGTCGGGCGCAGAGAATAGCCGTCGCTCATTTTAAAATCGGGGGATACTCCCACTCTTTCAAAATTTTCGCGCACCAGGTCTATACAGAAGGAGTCAATTGTGCATATCTTCGCGTTATTCAGCAGCTGCCTTTGCCGCAAAAGCCCTATGTTATCGGGGTTGGCGCGGCACTCAGAGTCCAGCCGCTTCTCGATTCGCGTGCGCATTTCCGCGGCGGCGGCGTTTGTGAAGGTGACTATTAAAAGGCGGTCGGCGTTTACGGGATTGCTTTCATCGGTCAACATTTTTATGACCCTTTCAACCAAAACCGCAGTTTTGCCCGAGCCTGCAGCGGCGGAAACCAAAATATTCCCGCGCGCGTTTATTGCCGCTCGCTGCGCGGCGGTAGGTTCAAACGCCATATTCATCCCCCTTTTTCAGCTTTTCAAATATTTCCTCGTTTTTAAGGTCGGGAACACGGAAGCAGGGCTCGTCCTCCCTGCCGCAGACCGACGCGAAATCGCAGTATTTGCAGGCGGGCGTTTCCCTGCCGTCAACAGGGCTTACGGCGATATCGCCAGAGGCTACGGTGTTTCCCGTTCTTTTCATAATTCTTTCAATAAAATCGAATATCTCGGAAAATTCCTCTGCCGAAATAAACGAGGTGCAGGTCTTTTTAAGCTCGCCGCTTTTGGTAACGGCGTATTTCGGCACAAAATCGCCCTGCTTTTCCCTGTCCATTGCGGCAACTATTTCCTCATCCTTACGAATAAGCCCGTTCATAGCCATACCCTTATCGGCAGTATCCCGCTTTGAGGGCATATACAGTATACCCGCTGCGTCTTCATCGGGCAGCCCCGCGCCCCGCACCGCGGCGTAAAGGTACAAAAGCATTTGCAAATTAAGCCCGAAAAGAATATCGGGTAATTTAAACTTTTTACTGCCTGTTTTGTAGTCCACAACGCGTATATAGCCGCCGAATTTATCCACGCGGTCAATACTGCCCGAAACGGATATTTTGCCGCCGTCATACGGAAATTCAAGCTTTTCGCCCTCGCCGCCTATTTTAAGCTCACAGGCAATCGGCTCAAAGCCGCTTTGGGCAAATTCCTCGGCGAGCCTTTTCGCCACCTCTTTAACCGATCGCGAAATTCGGGAAACCAGAAACCTGCCCCGCGCGGTCTCAACGGCGCGGTAGCCGGTAACTCCGTCAAGATAATCGTTTATGTAGCCGTCTGTAAGCTCCTCGATTTTCTCGGGCGATAATACCGATACGCCCTTGCCGTATTCCTTAACAAATCTTTCAAGGCAGTAGTGTACCACCGTGCCGCGCTGCAAAACGTCAAATTCGGCAGGCTGCAGCTTTTTGACCGAAAGTCCGTATCGGCAGAAAAAGCTGAAACGGCAGCGGTTAAAGGTATCAAGCCTGGATGCGGACATTTTAATTTCTTCCCCGAAAAGCTGCCGCGCCGTTTCCTTACCGATAGCAGCGGGTGCGCCCGAAAGCCATTTTTCGGTGTATTCTGCTTTTTTAAATTCCTTTGTGCCCGCAAGCGCCGCGCGTATTTCCGCCGCGCCGCCGTTTTCGGCGTTTCTTCTGCGGCAGAGCTCCGAATACGCCGAAGCCGCCGTTTCGGGCAGATTTTCATCGGTTATTTTTTCCTCCGGCTCGGCAACAAATCCGTGAGCTATATTCTCGGTTATTTCCTGCACAAACGCCGAAGGCTCCATATTCTCGCCCGTAAGCGACCGCCGCGCGTAGGAAATAAAAAGCTTATCCGACGGACAGCAGAGGTTGCAGTAAACCAGATAATTTTCATCGGTCGCCGCAGATACCGATTTATCGGGAATATCAACACCGAGCGCTATAAGACTTTTGCGGTCGGATATTCCGAAAATGCCCGAGGCGGATATTTCTTTCGGGAAAACGCCCTGGTTAGCGCCCAAAATAAAGGCAACTTTCGGGCGCGAAGGGCGTATTCTGTCCGCCGCACCGAAGGTGACCTCATCAAGATACCGCGGAACAGACCCCACCGTTTCAAATGATACCGCAAGGCTTAAAACCTCGCGAAATTCCTGCTTTCCGACTTCCCGTGTACCAAAGCATGCTGCAATGCCGTCAAGCAGCTTCATATATCTGTCATAGCTTTGCCTTAAAACGTCAGATGAAAATTCTTCGGAATCATTTAAAAATTTCTGCGACATAGCAGATAATTTCTCCGCTGCCCCGCACTCTTCAAAGAGCCGCACCAGCGCCGCCGCCATATCCTCGGCGGTACCGCCGAACTCCGCACGCAGCTTTTCAAGCGGTGAAATTGCCCTTTTTCGCAGCTTATTTATTTCACCGAGCGCTTTTTCATCGGGTTCTGTATCGTCCGATACAAAGCCGCGCACATCCATAATCCACTCGTGCCGCCACATATCCCCCTCAATATTCCAAAGAGTGACATAATTTTCAAGCTCGGATATTTCGGCGGTATTAAGCGTCCCGAGCCCCGTTTTGTGGAAGCGCAGTATGCTCTCGCTGTCGCCTTTAAGTATCGCCTGTATTGCCGCGTCGGCAAGGGCGGCGAGCGGAAATGCCGAAAGCGGGCGGCGCTTATCCGAAAAACAGGGAACGCCGTAGGTTTCGCACGCGGCGTTTATAAAGTCGTCATACCGTTCCGCGTCCCGCGCTATTATTACAAAATCACGGTAGCGGTAGCCCTCCGTCCGCACAAGTCTGCGGATATTCCTCACGGCAAACTCCGCTTCCTCCGCCGCAGTGTCCGCGGCGCAGACGGTAAGCGAGCCGTCATTCTCCGTTTTTTCGGGTGTGCCGCCCGAAATAAGCCTTTCCACCGCCGCAATATTCGCCGAAACGGAAATCGGCTTGCCTAAAACAAGCGGCTCCTCCTCAGAAATGCGGTAACGCGCGGCGGCGTACCGTATTTTCTCTGCTGCGGCGCGTATATTCGAGAAAATACCGAATTCGCCCCCTGTTTCGGGCGCGTCGGTAAGCGCCGCGGTCAGGTTGTCCGCCTGAGATAAAACTCTGTCGATCAGCGCAAACTGCTGACCGGTAAAGCCCTTGAACGAATCTATAAAAACATCCTTTTTTTCAAAATAGCGAAAATCCTCAAGCTGTCTGTAAAGCTTTGTAAGGCGGTCTGCGGGGTCTAAAAACCGCTCGCCCACAAGCGCGTCATAGGTTTCGTATATAAGCGCGGTATCGCACAGCTTCGCTTTAAGCGCCGCGCTTTCGGTCTCTTCGGCGGCAGCCTTCAATTTATCGGGTGATACGGCGTTTATTTTAAACTCGCCCACGGTATCGAGCATTGTTTTTGCAAAGCTTACCGAGCGGCAGTATTTGCGCCACAAAGTAAGCTCCGCTTCAACCGAACGCAGCGCGCGGCTCATAAATATGACCTTTTGCGCGTCTGTGAGGGTAACGCCCGCAATGCCGCCCGAGTATCTGCCCACCTCGTCGCAAAGCCGCGTGAAGCTTGTAACCGTAACGCCGAGCGCCGCCTTATCGCCGAGCGCGCGCAAAACCGCCCGCTCGCTTTCAAAGGAAAACTGCTCGGGCACTATAAGCACGCACTGCCTGCCCGCCTTGGTTTGCCGTTTTATTTTTTCAAGTATCTGATATGTCTTACCGGACGCCGGACGCCCGAAAATAAATTTAAGCAATTTTCTCACCCGATTATATTTTATGCTTGTGTCAACCGAAGACAAATCAACACTCATCAGAGGGAGGCTTGGTTATCAGCAAACGCCGCAACTTGCAAAAGTCATTTTCACAAGTTAATAATTTCGCATAACAACAAGCGTTTTCTTAAATTAACTATAACATTTTTCGTTTGATTTTTCAAGATATATATAAGAATAGAGCCACCCCGAAATTATGGGATAACTCTGTTTAGATGATACTATAAAAAGCATTATAACGGTTATTTCTGCTGCAATCAGATAGACAAAGCCAAGATTACTGCAAGCACCACGGCAATAACGGCTAATACCGCTGAAAATTTATATGCGGGATTTTCGGATTTGAGATTTCTCTTTATTGTCCTCATCTTTTCCTTATCTTCTTTTGATTTTCTGTTCAATCCGTTTCGCTTAAATGCCCTTTGCAAATTTGAATCGGGTGAAAGCGCAATAAACTCGGCTGCCAGGCATAATATTACGCCAACCCACATATTTATCAAAAGCCAACAAATAATGCCGAGCACAATTGCAACGGCACTTAAAATAGCGGTCGTCACTGCGACTTTGACGCATTTCGCATAGGAGATTTCCGTCTTTTCAATTTCTTTTGCAACCGTGCAGCCGCACCCCGGACAAAACACTTCCCCGTCCATAATTTCCTCTCCGCATCTTTGACAGGACTACACAATTCAACCTACTTAAAAACACAACAAAAAGAATTATTAATATCATTATATGACAAACGTCATAACAGCCAAGCATAAATATGACAAAATGTCATGGGGAGGATGTGATTATGAAAAACAATCTAAAGCTTTTACGAAAAAGCAAAGGGTACACATAAATTGCCGTGCAAATGAAAACAGAAATTGAGCAGGCGTTGCTTTCAAAATTTGAAAACGGAGAAAGAGTGCCGCCTACGGAAACGCTGATCAGGCTTGCAGATTTTTATGATGTCAGTATTGATTATATTTTATGACGAACAAACAATCCGCATATAGAAAAATAAAAGCCGTGAAATTCGCGGCTTTTTCATAACATTCAATGCGGAGTTGTGCGTCTTAGTGTAACAGGATCATATTTCCGGTATGTAATTCGCATTATTCCTTTTGAACGACTTTACCCGACCACTCGCAGGGCACCTTGCCGCTTTTGAGCAAATGCAATGCCGTAGACTTGCTGATATGGCAGAGCCGATAAAACTGATCCTTATTCATCACATCGGGCACGCTGTCCCAGTCAATCGGTAAATTCTTCATCTGATACACCTCAAAAATAGATTTCGTCGGTTTGAAGTCCTTTCTGCGGTGTATGTAATTTTGTATTGCCTTCTCTCGTGATTTTCTCCTGTCTTCCCCGATTTCTCTCCAAAATCGGGGAAATGTCGATTTGAACCCACTAAAAAAAGCCCGTCCCGCAAGGCTTTTCGAGCGAAAAAGCCTTATTTTATGCAGCTTTTGGCTCAGACGAAACGACCTGAAACCGGCACGAAACGACCGGAAGTTGACACGCTGACTAAAAGACTTGAAATCTTTCGGCATGATTCAGGCTTGATATGCGCATATGACATCTTTATGCGTTCCGCAGCCAATTTGCTTAATCCATTTATCAACTGTTTTTCCGCTTGGTACAGGTATATCGGCGACCTCTCTGCCGAGCGCTGAATATTTGCTTTCGCCGAGCGGGTGGAACGGCTCGATTTCTATATGCTCAATTCCGATGAATTTTTCAGCCGTTTCGCTTATTCCTTTAAAGTGCTCCGCACGGTCGTTAAAGCCCGGAATTATGGGGCAACGCAGAATTATTTTACTGCCCGCGTCGCTTAAAGCCTTTAAATTTTCAAGAATTATCTTGTTGTCAACGCCGGTATATTTTTTATGCAGCTCTTGGTCGGTTTCCTTAAAGTCAAACAGGAATAAATCAACATATTTTGCAATTTCAAGTATTTTGGATTTTTCCGCATAGCCGCAGGTCTCAACCGCAGTATGTATTCCGTTTTCCTTTGCTTTTTTCAAAAGCTCCAGCGAAAAGTCATATTGAGCCAGCGGCTCACCGCCCGATAAGGTCACGCCGCCGCCCGAATTTTCATAAAACGGCTTATCCTTAACAATTTCTTTTAAAACCTCATCTGTTGTATATTCCTTACCGCAAATTTTGCGCGCGTCTGACGGGCAGTAAAGCTCGCATCTGCCGCAAAAATCACAGCTTTGCAAATGATTAGGGCATACTTCGCGGCATTTGCCGCAGCCGACACACTTACTCTTATAAAACATTATTTGTTTTTCAAATGACTGACTTTCCGGGTTGTGACACCATACGCAGGAAAGCGGGCAGCCCTTTAAAAATACCGCTGTTCTTATTCCCGGTCCGTCGACATAAGAATTGCGTTCAATATCAAAAATCATAGCGGAAAGCATTATATTACTCCTTTTGAATTGTTCGTCTGATAATATCATCCTGCAGCGGCTCATTAAGATTTACAAAATAATCCGAAAAGCCCGAAACACGAACGCGCAGATTTTTATATTTTTCGGGCGCTTTTTTAGCGTTAAGCAGGTCTTCCCTTGAAACATATGTAAGCTGAAAATGAACGCCGCCGTTTTTAAAATACGTTTCAAGCAAATCAGCTGTTTTATTAAAATTGGTGTCGTTTTTAATTAACTGCTCGTCAAGCATTATATTGGTGACGGTACTGCCGCAGCCTATGGCGTTCGGGTCAATCTTTGCAATGGAATTAAGCAGCGCTGTAAGTCCGTTTCGGTCCTTTCCCTCGCTCTGACCCAAACCGAATTTGAGCGCGTCACCTGTGTATCTTCCGTCCGGCGTTGCCGCCGTATTTTCACCGAACCACTGATGATGCGGGTGGTAACCTATTAAATCGCCTACAAGCCAGTGGTAACCGAATAAATTTGTTTTATCCTTGAAAAATTCATACAGACTTTGATAAAACCTTTGCGCTATGCTGTTTGAACGCTCGGTATCGTTTCCGAAAAAATCACCTTTCTTAATTATGAGCGTGCGCAGCTCCTCAAATCCGCTCCAGTTTGCCTGAACTGCCGCTGTAAGCTCTTGCATAGTAACGATTTTTTCATCATATACAAATTGCTTAACTATTATCAGCGAGTCAATTACATTTGCTATACCCACATATTGGGGCGAGGCTATTGTAATATCCCCGGAACCCTGGGTAGGGCTTTTGGCTTTTTCAATGCAGCCGTGGAAAAACGGCGCCGATAAATAGTTTATATCCCTTGCTTTTACGCTGTTATATTTATCATCATATTCGCATGCGATCGTAAGATCGGAAAAAAGTTCTTTTGAAAATACCTTGTAGTATTCTTCAAACGATTTAAGATGAATTATTTCATTGCTCTTTTTGTGGAAAAGCGTTTCGGTGGAGCGCGCAATATTTACTACCGAATTACCGCCGGTAACAACTCCCGGAAACGCCGGCTCATTACAGCCCACAGTTGTATATCTGACTGCTTCTTTAAAGGGGAATTTGCAAATTTCGGTGTAACACTTTATCCTTTTTTCATCATTTTGGAAGGCAATTCTTTTGTTAGGGTCTTTGCGTTCGCAGTCAAGTGCGAATCTGAAAGCCTCTTTAGGCGTTTTGGCTGTCCATCGCAAGGTTACCTGCGGTATCCATGTGGGCAATTCAAGCAAGCTTTCAAGAATAAGCCTTGAAAGACCGGTAAATCCGTCGCTTCCGTCGGGCAGATAACCGCCTATGCAAAAGTGCGATTCTCCGCCGCGCGTGAACCAAGCCGAGGTTATGGGCGTTGCCGCCTGGAGCATTAAAAACAGCTCCTGCAGGTACTCTTTTGCCTCTTCGCGGGTTAAGGTGCCGTTTTTTAAGTCATTAGCGTAAAACGGCTGCAAATATCTGTCAAGCGTTCCAAGGCTGTCAGGGTCTGCCGCAAAACAAATATAAATTGTTAAAACCGCCTCATAAAACGAGGATGGCGCCTTCTCAGGCACTCTTTTAAGTGTCTCGGATAAGGTAATAAGGTTTTGTTTATATTCGCCGTTTTCAGTGCTTTCTGCTGCTTCGGCGGCTTTTTCGGAGCATTTGTGCGCCCAATTTATAAGCGTTAAAACAACATTTCTGACCGCCCGCAAAAATTCTTTTTCTTTATTATCTGTATGTTCGGTAAGGGAGCTGTCAATTTCCTCTATTATCCCCGATAAGCCTTTTTTCAATACCTTCTCATAGTCTGCCGTTGCGTGCTGCCATTCAAATGTTGATAAATTGTAAATCGGTTTTAAGTAAAAGTCGTTTGCAACCAGATTGAAGTTTTTGTTTCCCATTCGTCTGAAAATATCGCCCACAACCGATTCATCACAGTTGAAAAAGCCGGTCATTTTTGAGCATTCGTATAAAACAGGCTCTTGATTCATTATAAATTCGCATAACCGTTTTGATTCCATTTGCTCCCGTGATAAAAATATATCTCTGCGGTCGAATTCAGTCTTCTTTGGCTGTGCATACATTTTTCCGCCGAGAGTCAGCTCTGTGAGTTTTTTAATTCTTTTATTCATAAAATACACCCTTTCAAGCATATTTTACCGAATATTGATTGAAAGTAAATTCATAAAAAAGCATTTTTATACTTTTCGGCATAAAATATTTTTTATCGGCTTGCTTTTTTTCACCGAACACCTTACAATATTAAGGTCGGGGGGAGAATATATGAATTCAAATTTTATAATTACAAAAATTGAAAACATAATATATGTTGATAAAAACCAATATCCCGAAAGGGTTTCGGCATTTTGCGGCAACCTGCCTAATTGTGAGCTTATATATCATATTTCAGGTAAAATGAGCGTTTATTTTAACGGGAAAACCGAAATGTGCGATGATAATACGTTAAGATTTTTACCAAATGGTGAAAATAGAGGATATACTGTAACAAGAGAAGAAAACGGTGATTGCATTGATATATTTTTCGACACCGATAAACCCATTTCATCAGAAATGTTTACAATAAAATTAAATAACGGTACAGCAGCGGCGCCTATTTTCAAGAAAATTTTTTCATTGTGGGTTGCAAAACGTGACGGATATTATTTTGAATGTATTTCATTGCTTTACAAGGTCTTTGCAATGCTTCAAAAACAAACCTATCTGCCTGAAAAGCAATACAAAAAAATCAAGCCCGCCATAGATTACATAAATGAAAATTTTACAAACGGGAAATTATCGGTCGGCAAGCTTTCCGCAATTTGCGGAATAAGCGAATCCGCGCTTAAAAAGCTTTTTATAAAAAAATTCGGAGTGCCTCCCGTAAGATACATAATACAGCTTAAAATAAACTATTCATGCGACCTGCTGCGCTCCGGGTTATATTCTGTTTCTCGGGTTTCTCAAATATGCGGTTACGGCAATGTGTATTTTTTCAGCCGACAGTTTAAAGAGAATATGGGAATTTCTCCGTCGGAATTCATTAAAAAATATAAATCCTCGAAATAGCGGTGAAAAATATTCGCATCATCGCCCGACGCTTTCCTTCCGATACCTGATTGTTTTGGTATCGGGAGTTTTAATATTTGCATATTTTCTGCCGAGCGCCGAATATTTTTTGTGCCGTTCGGGGGGATTTTTTTCAAAATAAGCGCCAAACGGTAACCTTTTTCCGCTTTTTTGATATACTGTTATTAAGAGCCGACGGAGAGCGGATATATCGGAGGGATGCGAAATGCGAAGGCAAAGAGGCTGCGGCTGCAACAAGGGACTTATGGGTCTGACATTTGCCTGCGGGCTTCTCATAAGCTGCTTTTGCCCGCCGAAATTTCTTGTCGCGGTGCTTGCGATATGGGTTATTATTCTCGGCTTCTCCGGCGGACGGTGCTGATTATTTTCTCGGGAGGTCTTTTTTGTGAAGGTTGTTTTATTTAAGAGCCCTAAATTTTTAAGCGGAATTTTAAGAGTGCTTTTCGGAATCAAAAAGCAAAACGGTTAATACATAGCAGTTCACTTACTGTTTTGCCTGAATTTCAGCTTCGGTGTATCGAATTTTAACTTCGCACCGAAGCTTTTTTGTTTTTTTTCTGTAATTTATCGTGAAAAAGTAAAAAAACAGGCGATTTTCCGTCGATTACCGATGTCGAATGGTGATAAATGCAGTCTTTTAATGCTATTTTTATGGAATTATGCACTATTTTTGTATTATCACTTGAAATTTATGTGAGAATGTGGTAATATGTGTAAAACAAGTTAATTTGGGAGGAACTTGAAAATGGGAAAGAAATTAAAAATTGTAATTGCGGAAGACGGCACAGAGCTTGGGAAAAGCTGCGAGAAGGCTCTTAAAAGCTACGGTATGGATGTGATCATGTGCGACAAGAGCGGTACGCAGCTGCTTGAAAAGATCAAATCGGAGAAGCCCGATGTAGTGCTTGCCGATATTTTTATGCAGAATCTCGATATTTTGGGCGTGCTTGATGCCATTCACAAAACGGACGCCGCAAGCAGGCCTATGGTAATGGCGATGTCGAGCTTTGATAATCCGCGCCTTGAAAAGGAAACGCTTGAAGCGGGAGCAAGCTATTATTTTTTAAAGCCGTTTGATATAAATACAATGGCGGAAAGGATAATCCGTCTTTCGGGCTGGCGGAACGAAATTTCGCCGGTTGTGGTAAAGGACAATGTGGTAACCGACCCCGAGCTTGAGCTTATGGTGACCGAAATCATTCATCAAATAGGAGTTCCGGCGCATATAAAGGGATACCATTATTTGCGGGAGGCAATAATTCTTTCGGTCAAAAACAGCGAGATAATAAATTCCGTAACCAAGCTTTTGTACCCGACGGTCGCAAAGCACCACGGGACAACCTCCTCCCGCGTGGAAAGGGCAATACGCCACGCAATAGAGGTGGCATGGGATAGGGGTGATATCGATGTTTTAAATTCATATTTCGGCTATACCATTCAGAATGACCGCGGCAAGCCGACCAACAGTGAGTTTATCGCCATGATAAGCGATAAGCTGCGGTTGAGGCTGAAGATAAGCTGAAATACATACGGCTATAAGTACGACGATAACGGCACCCGCACCGAAAAAACCGCGAACGGCGTCACCACGCATTACCTCACGGTTGACGGCAGAATCACCGTTCAGTATGACGGAACCGACACCCTTTATTTCCGTTACAATGCCGATAATTCACCTATCGGCTTCAGCTTAAACGGCGAGGAATATCTTTATTTAATGCCTGCTGAACAATTCAAAAGTGCCTTAACCCAGCATGTTGGTGTAAACTTTTGAATTGTTCAGGTGCAAGGTTTTTGCGCAATTTTGCGAAAAAACCTTGCACTTTAAAAAGAATCACATTTTGATTCTTTTTAAAATCAGGCGACAATCAATGGATACTGACGGTCAAAACAAAGGTTTTGACCCATAAAATCGAGATTTTAACTCGATTTTATATAATTGCATTTGCTAATGCAATTATTCAGTAGACATTATTTAAAAAATATTCAGGGCGATGTTGAAGAAATAGTTGACAAAAACGGTAATTCTGTGGTAAAATATGCCTATAATGAGTGGGGAAAGCTGCTTTCCGTAACCGGCTCTATGGCAGCTGCCGTGGGTCGGATAAACCCGATAAGATACCGTGGGTATTATTACGACGGCGAAACCGGATATTACTATCTTCAGAGCCGCTACTATAACCCCGATATTTGCAGGTTTATTAATGCGGATGAACCGAGTTTGATTACTCTCGGCTTTTGTAGTGTTAACAACATAAATCTATTTTCATATTGTAACAATGAGCCAGTTAATAATATTGACCCGAATGGACATTGGGTGGCAAGAGCTGTTATTTCCGGTATAAGCGGTGCTGTATTTGGTGGAATAGCTTATTTAATTGGTCGAGCTTTTAGAATCAGCGGTTGGAAGTTGGCGGCATTTACTACGGTATTTGTTGCGGCAGGCATAACAATAGGAGCTATATGGGGCCCAAATATATTATATAGAATCAATTCTTTAATAAAGCCTGTGCTATACTTTTTTTCAAACCCGGGAAAAGTTTATTTTGGGGTAAAATTTTTATCCGTTATTCAATTTGAACTACATAACCCACATCATGGGAAATCAATTCATTTTGTGATTCGAATTTTGAAAAACGGTAGATGGAATCAAATATTGGAATGGGTTTTGAAGAAATGAAAATTTTATATGATATTGAGCCATTAAATATGACAAATGATTGCAAAGAGTCGATTAGTGATAATGGATGGGTGACCTTTGCCATCTGCTCACATGAAAGTATTATTCTTTCCGGAATTCGTGAATATTTACAAAACCAATTACAAAAAAGACAACTGTTGGTTTGGTCAAGAGCAGATGAAATTGTATTAAAAAATTTAAAGGAAAGATATACAGTCACCTCTTGCACAGAAAGTCAGCCACATGGTTTTTTGCGTTATTCAATGCCGGAGATTCTTTTTGTTCTAAATGAATATGATGACATAGAATTTTTGATTTCTAATTTTAATCAACTATCTTCTCTTGAAATTTATGTATTAAAGAACAGTTGTATTGAAAATTTTCTTTCTGTAGTTATGCAACACCGTAAAAAGTATAATAGAGCAGATGTTGATTTTTTTTTGAATAATTCATATGCTATTATAAACAAAAGCGGAGATGCAGATGAAATAGAAATGATTGTTCCGAAAAAGGATTTTCTGACGAGTTTGGAGTTTTATTTATGAAATTCCATAGTTATATGTTTTAAATAATTAATCAAAGCTATTGGTTTATATTGATGAAAAGTTCAGTAAGCATGACGAACAGGCAGATTAATTTCGGCTAAACAAATGTACCGCAATGCGGCTGCGGTACATTTGCCTATAGGCTTTAAGGGGATGTTGAAAATGAAAAAGGCAATATCTTTATTAATGCTGTGCGCGGTTTTGGTATGTTGCTGCGGCTGTAATTGGAATCCTTTCGTTAAGCAACCATTTCTTTATGACAATAGTGTTTGGAAATGTAAAGAACCTGAAATATCATATTTTGTTAAAACAAGATATGACGAAGAGCAAAAAACAGATATTTCCGATGATTATGCGGCAACTTTTATAGACGGAAAAAAGTGGTAATGGATTTCGGATTTTTATATAACACTATAAAAGTATATGAGCTTTCAGACGAAGATTCAAAGGAATTTACAGGTAATACACTCTTCACCGGCACATGCAAATATTCAAAAACCAAATTCACAATAAAGATTGATACCGAAACGGATAACCTTTTCGACGGTCAATATGACGAACTGGTATTCGTTCGTCAGGAAGACGAACAGGCGGATTGATTTCAGCTAAACAAATGTACCGCAATGCAGCTGCGGTACAGTTGCCTATCGTACTTTTGGGGGATGCCGAAGGTGAAGCGCAAGTACATATTGTTTATATCCGCTGCGGTCTTGGCGGCTGCAGCCGCACTTGTATTTACATATTGGTTTTTGACCTTGAATCGAAGCTTTTCCTTGCCGCGGGCTTTTCCCGAGCCAAATGCGGAATGGCTCTCGGCGAAACCGAATATAAAGGTCTTTTCGGATGAGGAAGGCAATTTGTCCGGTGAATTTTATATTGATGATGCCGTCTTGAATTTGAGATTTTACTTAAGAGACGATTCCGTATCGGTTTATCTTCCCGAATATGAAGATTACCTATTGTTCGGCAATTACTCAATTAAGAAAAACGGAGATATAATTATTAAGGATATTTCCTCCGACAGTGAATTTTGGGATTCCGATATTGCGGAAATAGCATTGAAAACGCTCAAAAAGTGATTTTTTAATATCACAGAGGTGCTGAAAATGAAAACAAAAAAGAAAATTTTGCTTTCGGCGGTGCCGATAATTGCGGTCGCGGCAGTGCTTTTATCGCTAATGCTTCTTCGCGGCGGCAGGCTGGCAGTCGACTCCGAAGAGCCTGCGGAAGTCCGCTTTGCCGATTCGGTATATACCTTAAGCTCCGATGATACGGAAGAATTAAGGGACATTTTTGCCGGCAAAAGGCTGTATCGCGATAATCCGTCATGCGGCTTTGATGAAAACGCATCGGTTAAATTCGGCGACTCGCAAACCTTTTGCATTGCGAAGGATACCTGCCCGATAGTATATTGGAAGGAAAAGGACGAATATATAAAGCTCGGCGAAGACGAAAAAACGCAATTATACGATTTGTTGAAGCCTTTCGGCTTTTTGTTCCCGTGTGTTTAGTGTGAGTTGAAAGAGCGGTGATTGCTTTGCGTTTTGAGTGAATGTTGAAAATGAAAAAAGCAGATTGCCGCCGTTCGGGGGCAATCCGCTTCGCAGGCGATATTAAACCGCCTTTAATTATTAATAATAGGTTCGCATTCGGAGCCGGAATCTATTTCTTTCTCTTTGAATTCTGATATTTCTCGTTGATAAAGCTGCGTATCTCTTCGACATCGGCTTTCGGAAGATTGCGAAGAACGGTCAGCAGATTTTCTTCGTTCTTGGTAGTCACAAATGCAGGACGCGCTGTGGGTATATAAACAGGCTCGTGCATTGCGGTCGGCGCTTTGTACGCGGCTTCCGCCGATTCGGTCTCGGCTTGCAGATCCATCGGATCGCGGAGCAAAACCGCAGGGTTAACGCCGAATACCTCGGCAATCGCCATAAGCTTATCTACACTGATATTGCCCTTGCGCTCCATCTGCGAATAGGTGCTGCATTTCATTCCGAGACGCTCAGCCGCTTCGGTCTGTGTGAGATTAGCCATTTTTCTGTATATCGCTACGCGTTGATTGATTGTGTAAGCCATTTTTTCATTTCCTTTCATTTTATACTTGACTTAGCCAAGATTAATTGGTATAATCAATTGGTATGAGGCACGCTGAAGTGGCTCAGTTGGCAGAGCAGCTGATTCGTAATCAGCAGATCGTGGGTTCGAGTCCCATCTTCAGCTCCATTTTCGCAGCAATATTATTGCTGCGATTTTTTTGTGTGATTTATGCTATTATTATATATTTGCTGTCGAATAATGTCAAGCTATATTTTGTGAACAATCTGTGTATATTTTGATTTTTTTATGTTCCGGGCGGCAAAAATAGCGTTTTGATTACCGATTTTCTGTTTTTAGCGCCTGTTTCTCAAAAAAAAGTTACCGGCAGGGCGGGCGGACGGCATAAAAAAGCCATGCTATTGCATATGCTCCCGCATTTTAACAAAGAATCATAATACGAACATAAGAGACGGGAAGCGGAGGTGAAACCGTAGAAAGAGGAATGCTTGCAGACTGAACAATTTAACAGTATCCGAAATATTTAAATTGTAAATGTGAACAAAGTTTTAAAAAAATTGCGTTTTTTGTTGACTTTGGGCGTATCGTGTGTTACGATTACAGTAATGAAAAGCTTAACAAAAGAATATTGATATTTGCCAATATAGGTTTGGATTAATGGCCCAAATGTTTCTACCGCACGCCTTGTAAGTTGCGACTATTGGTAAGGTCGGCTTTAGCTTTAATGCCGTCCTTAAAACCGTTTTGTATGTTTTATTGGCAAGCAGACTTTAATAGGTCTGTTTTTTATTTTTTATATAAGGAGCTCGCCCGATGAAAGCTTTAGAAGAAAAAATTCTAAAAGAGGGAAAGGTACTTCCCGGCAATATTTTGAAGGTGGGTTCTTTTTTAAATCATCAGATAGATGTTGATTTTATAATGGAGATGGGGCGCGAGGCCGCGCGGCTGTTTGAGGATGAGGGAATAACGAAAATTCTCACCATAGAAACCTCCGGAATAGCCATTGCGGTAGGCGCGGGCGCTGCGATGCATGTGCCGGTCGTATTTGCAAAGAAGCATAAATCAAGCAATGTTTCGGGTGAAGTTTTAAGCACGGTGGTTCATTCCTATACACACGGAACGGATTACACCGTGGTTGTTGAAAAGGATTACATAAAGCCGGACGATAAAATATTATTGGTAGACGATTTCCTTGCGAACGGCAAGGCGCTTTTGGGACTTATTGATATAGCCGAGCAGGCGGGTGCCGAGGTTGTGGGCGCTTGCTGCGCCATTGAAAAGGGCTTTCAAAAGGGCGGAGATTCGCTCCGTGCGGACGGAATAAGGGTCGAATCTCTCGCAATTATAGACAGCATGAGCGACGATTCAGTCACATTCCGCAAATAAAATACGGATAATCGCGGTTTACCGCTTTATCAAAATAAATAATTTTTCGGAGGAAGAAAATTATGAAGAAAATTACGGCAATGCTTCTCTGCCTCGCAATGCTTTTTGCTTTTGCAGGCTGCGGCAGCAAGGACACAGGCTCAGGTTCAACAGGCAACAACGCAAAAAAGGGTGTCAGCGAGGATATTCTTCCGCGTCTTGACATTAAATCAGAGGTTACCGTACCTGACGATTTCAAAATCGGTATGATTTGCCTGCACGACGAAAACTCCACCTATGATAACAACTTCATCCAGGCTTTAAAGTCTGTTCAGAAGGGTATGGGTCTTAAGGACGACCAGGTAGTTATAGTTACCGGCATCGGCGAAGACAGCAAGTGCTACGATACCGCTGTTGACCTTGCCAAGAACAAGGGCTGCAAGGTTATATTCGCAGATTCCTTCGGTCATGAGTCCTTTATGAAGCAGGCGGCTCAGGAGTTCCCGAACGTTCAGTTCTGCCACGCTACCGGTACTTCGGGCAAGAGAGCCGGAATTGCCAATTTCCACAATGCTTTCGCCTCTATTTATGAGGGCAGATACCTTGCAGGTATAGCTGCCGGTATGAAGCTCAACGAAATGATTAAAGCCGGCAAGATAAAGGCTGAAGAGGCTGTTATCGGCTATGTAGGTGCTTATACCTATGCTGAGGTTATCTCGGGTATGACTTCTTTCTTCCTCGGCGCACGCTCAGTTTGCGAATCGGCTACAATGAAGGTTCGCTACACCGGCTCCTGGTACGATCAGGGTAAGGAGCAGGAGGCTGCTACCGCTCTTATTGAAAAGGACAAGTGCGTTCTTATAAGTCAGCACGCTGACTCCCTCGGCGCTCCCACCGCTTGCGAGCTTGCAGGCGTTCCGAATGTTTCCTACAACGGCAGCACCTATTCAGCAGGTAAGAATACTTTCATAGTTTCTTCCGCTATCAACTGGGCTCCTTACTTCCAGTACATCATTGAGTGCGTTGTTAAGGGACAGGCTATCGATGCTGACTGGTGCGGCGATATAGCTACAAACTCCGTTGTTCTTACAGGCATTAACGAGGGCGTTGCAGCCGAAGGCACAGAGGCTAAGATTAAAGAGGCTATCGACGCTTTCAAGGCAGGCACACTCAAGGTATTTGCTACCGATAAGTTTACTGTTGACGGCAAAAAGCTTGACCAGTATTTAGCTGATGTTGACGGCGACTTCAAGGGCGAGACCAATGTAATTCATGACGGCTACTTCGATGAGTCCAACGCAAAGAGCTTCCGCTCCGCTCCTTATTTTGATATTATTATCGACGGAGTTACAAACCTTAATAAAGAGGTTTAATCGGCGTTTTAGACCTGACTATCCCACACAAGGGGAATATTTTCCCCTTGTGTATTTTGATTTTTAAAGCATACAGGGAGGATACTTGTGAACGCGCTTGAAATAAGAAATGTAACGAAACACTTCGGTAAGGTAGTCGCTAACAAGGACATTAATCTTACGGTGGAAAAGGGCGAAATTCTTGCCGTGCTCGGTGAAAACGGATCGGGCAAGACGACGCTCATGAATATGATTGCAGGTATCTACCACCCGGATGAGGGCGAGATTCTTGTGAACGGCGAACGCGTTGTAATAAACTCGCCGAAGGACGCCTTTGACCTTAAGATAGGTATGATCCACCAGCATTTTAAGCTTGTGGATGTATTTGACGCTACCGAAAATATAGTTTTGGGGATCGACCGCGATAAACGCTTCAATCTTAAGGAAGCCGCAAAGCGCGTCGCCGATATTTCCGAGAAATACGGGTTTGATGTTGACCCGAAGAAGAAAATTTATCAGATGTCGGTTTCGGAAAAGCAGACCGTTGAAATAATCAAGGTGCTTTACCGCGGAGCGGATATACTGATACTTGACGAGCCGACTGCGGTGCTTACCCCGCAGGAGACCGAAAAGCTCTTTGCGGTGCTGAAAAGAATGCGCAGCGACGGCAAGTCCATTATAATAATCACGCACAAAATGCACGAGGTGCTCTCCGTTTCCGACCGCGTGGCGATTCTCCGCCGCGGCGAATACATAGATACGGTTATAACGAAGGAAACGAACGAAGCCGAGCTTACCGAAATGATGGTGGGCAAAAAGGTTTCTCTTAACATTGACAGAACAGAGCCGGAAAATACCGCGGACAGGCTTATGATAAAGGGACTTGACCTTTACAGCGAGGACGGTATTAAGGTCCTTGACGATATATCCTTCACTGCAAAAAGCGGTGAAATACTCGGAATTGCGGGCATAGCCGGAAGCGGACAGCGCGAGCTTTTGGAGGCAATAGCCGGTCTGCAGAGGGTTCACAGCGGTGAAATAATTTACAATAATCCGAAGACCGGAGCGGATGAAAACCTGCGGGACAAAACACCCATGCAGATTCGTGAGCTGGGAGTCCGCCTTTCGTTCGTCCCTGAGGACAGGCTCGGAATGGGCTTGGTAGGCAATATGGACATTGTGGATAATATGATGCTGCGCAGCTATCGACGCGGGCGCTCGCTTTTCCTTAACCGCCAGTCGCCGAAAAAGCTTGCTGAGGATATTATAAACGATTTGGAGATTGCCACACCCGGCGCTAACACCCCTGTTCGCAGGCTTTCGGGCGGCAATGTTCAAAAGGTGCTTGTAGGGCGTGAGATTGCGTCATCTCCTACCGTGCTTATGGCAGCGTACCCCGTAAGAGGGCTTGATATAAACTCCTCTTATATGATATACAATCTTCTCAATCAACAGAAGAAAAACGGCGTTGCGGTCATATTCGTCGGCGAGGATCTGGATGTTTTAATTGAGCTTTGCGACCGCATTATAGTAGTAAATTCGGGCCGAGTTACCGGCATTGTGGACGCAAGAGAGACCACAAAGGAAGAGCTCGGACTTTTAATGACAAAATCGGGAGGTGCGGAAGATGGCAGGTGAAAAGAAGCTTAAGCGCGAGCCGTTTGCTTATATTTCCAAAAGAGACGGCGTTTCCCTTACCTATCGAATAACAGTAAGAGCCGCAGCAATCGTTTTGGCTCTTGTGGTTTGCGGCATTGTTACAAAGGTGCTTACAGGAGACAACCCGATCTCAATTTATCAGACAATTGTTCACGGTGCGGTCGGCAAGGGCAGACTGCTCGTTACAATTCACGATATTGCAATACTTCTCTGCATATCCCTTGCGGTAACGCCCGCGTTCCGTATGCGCTTTTGGAACACCGGCGCGGAGGGTCAGGTGCTTATAGGCTGTCTTGCCACCGCCGCATGTATGTTTTGGCTCGGCGGCAAGGTGCCGAACGGCGTGCTGATTCTTATTATGACGGTCGCCGCAATAGTTTCGGGCATGATTTGGGGCGTTATCCCGGCGATATTCAAGGCACAGTGGAAAACCAACGAAACGCTTTTCACACTCATGATGAACTATGTTGCGATTCAGCTTGTAGAATACTTTCTTAAAATCGCAGATAAAAGCGGTTCGAATGTTGTGGGTCCCGACCTTTTATCTCACGGCTGGCTGCCCGATATTTTTGGGGTCAAATACCTGCTTAACATCATAATTGTGGCGGTTATCACCGTTTTAATGCAGATATATCTTAAATACAGCAAGCACGGCTATGAAATTTCGGTTGTGGGCGAGAGTGAAAACACCGCCCGCTATATCGGAATAAATGTCAAGAAGGTAATTATCCGCACAATGCTTGTGTCGGGCGCCATATGCGGTCTTGCGGGTCTCCTGCTTGTGGGCGGCTCTTCACACTCTATCGATTCAAATTTGGTGGGCGGCAGAGGCTTCACCGCCATAATGGTTTCATGGCTCGGCAAATTCAATCCGATCACAATGATTTTAACCACGCTGCTGCTCGTCTTCTTGGGGCGCGGCGCGGATGAGGTTACCTCTAAATTCGGTTTGAACGGCGATTTCTCCGATATTTTAACCGGAATAATCCTGTTCTTCATAATAGGCTGCGAATTCTTCATCAATTACAAAATCAACTTCAGCCGCCGTAAAAAGGAGGAGAAATAATGTTAACTGTCATTAACTTTATCCAGCGTGCTGTTTTGCAGGGCACACCTTTGCTTTACGGGGCTACCGGCGAAATCCTGACAGAGAAATCCGGCAACCTTAACCTCGGTATACCCGGCATTATGTATATCGGCGCAATATCGGGCGTTGTCGGCGGCTTTATGTACCAAACCTCAACCGATGAGGTAGTGCCTATAATAGCGGTTTTAATTCCGTTTTTGTGCTGCCTTTTGGGCTCGCTGCTCGTGTCGCTCCTTTATTGCTTCCTGACCGTAACACTCAGAGCAAATCAAAATGTTACGGGTCTTGCAATTACCACCTTCGGCGTGGGCTGCGGTAACTTCTTCGGCGGCTCGCTTATTAAGATCGTTAAAAGCGATGTTCCGTATCTTGCTTTGGTCGATATCGCGCGAGCATTTAAAACCACCCTGCCGTTTGCGGAAAGCATGGGGGATATAGGCAAGATCTTCTTCTCCTACGGCTTTATGGTGTACCTTGCAATTATCATTGCGATTATTTCCGCGGTATTCCTTAAAAGAACAAAACACGGGCTTAACCTTCGCGCGGTGGGTGAAAATCCCGCCACAGCGGATGCCGCAGGCATTAATGTTACGCGATATAAGTATTTCGCCACCTGCATAGGCGGCATGATAGCGGGGCTCGGCGGTCTTTTCTATGTAATGGATTACTGCAACGGCATTTGGTCGAACAACGGCTTCGGCGACCGCGGCTGGCTTGCCATAGCAATAGTTATCTTTGCTACCTGGAAGCCCTCGCTTGCCATACTCGGCTCTTATCTGTTCGGTGCGCTTTATATTCTATTCAACTATATAAATGTGCCCATGCAGATGATTCCGCTGATTCAGATGCTTCCTTATGTGGTTACCATAATCGTACTTATAGTGGTGAGTATCCGCAAGCGCCGCGAAAATCAGCCACCCGCGCATTTGGGACTTTCATATTTCCGTGAGGAGAGATAGGCTTTTCGGCAAAAAAATGCATAAAAATTTAAAACTTCAAAAAAACTGTTGCATTTTCCGATTTTATGTGGTATTATAATTTGTACTGTGAGTAATGTGTTAGGAGGTGTCACGATGCCGAATATTAAATCTGCGAAAAAGCGCGTGCTCGTAAGTCGGGCTAATTATGAGCGCAATAAAGCTTACCGTTCCGCTTTAAGAACTGCTGTTAAGAAAGCGGACGCCGCTATAGACGCCGGCTCTGCCGATATGGCGGAGGTTGTAACTGCAGCTGTTAAGAAGATTGATCAGGCTGCGGTTAAGGGTATCATTCACAAGAACAACGCAGCAAGAAAGAAATCTGCTTTGGTTACCCGCTATAATAAAATAAAGGCGTAATCTGACACCTTTCGGCTTTACCGAAGGCTCAATCACCCCGAAGGCTAATTCCTTCGGGGTGATTTTAGCATGGCGATAAATTCAAAAAAATTTTGCGGCGGTAACGCCGCATTTATTGTTTTGCAAAGGATAATTCCACATTCCGAATTTCAGCACCGGTTGCCAACCCTTCGCTGAATGCCGTAGCGCTGCCCACAGCCGTACCTAAGCGCAAAGCATAGCCGGAATCCTTGGTTTTTTCATATCCCGCAAGAAAGCCTGCGAGCATTGAATCGCCGGCGCCCACGGTGTTGACGGCTGTGCCCGATACAGCAGGCATATAAAGCCCTTTGCCGTCCGAGCAGGAAAGATAAGCGCCGTCCCCTCCCATGGAGATGAGTGCATGCTGCGCGCCGAGCGAAATCAGCTTTTCGGCGTAGATATTTACATTTTGTTTTGTTATCTCTGTATTGAAAATGCCGCTCAATTCTTCAATATTGGGTTTTATTAAAACGGTGAATATTTAAGGGAATTCATAAGAGCCTCTCCTGCCGCATCAACCGCGAATTTTATGCGGCTGGGAGAGAGCTTTCTCGTTATTTCCCCGTAAATGTCTGCGGGAACGCTTTTGGGAATGCTGCCCGATAATACAACCGTATTCCCAGCCTGTGCTTTTTCGAGCTTTTCAAAAAGGCGTTCTGTATCCGTATCCGATATCTCGGGTCCTGCGGCATTGATATCGGTCTCATTTTCGGCACGGAGCTTTACATTTATTCGGGTAATACCCTTTTCAAGTCTTACAAAATCGGTGATTGAAAAGGCGGAAGCTGCGCTTTCAAGCGCGCTGCCCGTAAATCCCGCGATAAAACCCGTCGCGACCGATGGAATTCCCAGCTCGTTTAAAATGAACGAGATATTTATGCCCTTGCCGCCGAAAAAAGGCCTTCGCGTGAAGAGCGATTAATTTCGCCCGCAGCTAAATTTTCCGGGTACATATTATAATCAAGCGCGGGGTTTAGGGTTACTGTATAAATCATAAATTCTCCTTATAAAAAATCCTCCCTCTGGAGAGGGAGGTTATGCTAAAGCTTTTATACAATATTAATCCGCAAAGCCGGATTCGACCAAAGCCACAAGACCGTCAAGTGCTTCCTTTTCGTCCGAACCGTCAACAATAATTTTAATGGTAGTGCCGCCTACAATGCCAAGCGACAGAACGCCCAAAAGGCTCTTTGCGTTTACCTTTCTTTCATCCTTCTCAACCCAAATTGAGGACTTATACTCATTTGCCTTCTGAATAAAAAAGGTTGCGGGGCGGGCATGAAGACCAACCTGATTCTGAATAACTACATCTTTAACACACATTGTAAAATCTCCTTCGGGATTAACATTTTATTAACTGCCTCGTTACATCCTTGTAACATCTGATATTATCATTATACCACATTTAATGAAATCGTCAATTATTTGTGAATAAGTTCTAATATTTATCCAATGATTTCGGAATTCGCGACCTTGTATTTGTGTAGAATTAATATAATTTTTCGTCAAATTTCGCGGTTTTGACCCCTGCACGGCTATTTTAATGCCTGCTGAACAATTCAAAAGTACCTTAACCCGAGCATGTCGGTGTAAACTTTTGAATTGTTCAGGTGCAAGGTTTTTGCGCAATTTTGCGAAAAAACCTTGCACTTTAAAAAGAATCACATTTTGATTCTTTTTAAAATCAGGCGACAATCAATGGATACTGACGGTCAAAACAAAGGTTTTGACCCATAAAATCGAGATTTTAACTCGATTTTATATAATTGCATTTGCTAATGCAATTATTCAGTAGACATTATTTTATGCTCTTAATATCATACGGTGTGGTCTGGTAAACGAAGTAGTTAAGCCAGTTTGAGTAAAGCAGATTCGCATGCGCGCGCCACGAAACGAGGGGCTGATTTTCGGGGTTGTCACCCCTAAAATAATTTTTCGGTATTTCTATTTTTTCGCCCGCCTTTAAATCGCGGAAATACTCATCTGCCAGTGTGTTCGAGTCATATTCGGAATGACCTGTTATAAATATCTGCTTCCCTTTTTCAGATGATACGGCGTACACTCCCGTTTCCTTGGAGGAGGCTAAAATTTTAAGCTGCGGCACTGCCCTTATGTCCTCTGTTTTAAAGGTTGTGTAGCGCGACTGGGGCACCATAAAGGTATCGTCAAACCCGCGGAATAGAATTGAATTTTTATAATCCACGGTATGCGGAAAAACGCCGAACAGCTTTTTTTCAAGCATATATTTTTTTATGCCGTAATGGTAGTAAAGCCCCGCCTGCGCACCCCAGCAAATATGAAAGGTGCTGTGTACATGGGTCTTGCTCCATTCCATAATTTCGCAAAGCTCCGCCCAATACTCAACCTCCTCAAACGGCAGCCTTTCAACCGGCGCGCCGGTTATTATCATACCGTCAAATGTGCGGTCGCGAACATCCTCAAAGGTTTTGTAAAATGTAAAAAGGTGCTCTGCCGAGGTATTTTTTGAAACATGGCTTTTTGTATGCAGAAACTCAAGATCGACCTGCAGCGGGGAGTTTCCGAGCAGACGGGAAATCTGTGTTTCGGTTTCAATCTTTTTCGGCATCAGGTTTAAAAGCAGTATTTTAAGCGGGCGGATATCCTGCGTTATAGCTCTTGTTTCGGTCATAACGAAGATGTTCTCATTATTCAGCGTTTTAACCGCCGGCAGATCGTTTGGAATTTTAATCGGCATTTTTTACCTGCTTTCGGCACTGTCGAGCGCCTGCTTAATATCGTTTATAAGATCCTCCGAGCTTTCAAGCCCGCAGGACATACGGATAAGGTCTGCGGGTACGCCCGCGGCGGCAAGCTCTTCATCAGTCATTTGGCGATGTGTGCTGCTTGCGGGGTGCAGGCAGCAGGTGCGTGCGTCGGCGACGTGGGTCTCGATCGCGGCTATCTTAAGCCCCTTCATAAAGCCCTCCGCAGCGGCTCTTCCGCCCTTCAAGCCGAAGCTAACAACGCCGGTAGTGCCGTTCGGCATATATTTTTTTGCAAGGTCATGGTATTTATCGCCTTCAAGTCCCGGGTAAATTACATAAGCCACGCGGTCATCGTTTTTAAGCGCACGCGCCACAGCAAGGGCGTTTTCGCAGTGCCGCGCCATTCTGACGTGTAAGCTTTCAAGCCCCAAATTTAAAATAAACGCGCTTTGCGGCGACTGAACCGAGCCGAAATCGCGCATCAGCTGCGCGGTAGCCTTTGTGATATATGCGCCGCCTATGCCGAAGCGTTCTGTATAGGTTATGCCGTGGTAGCTGTCATCCGGGGTGCAAAGCCCGGGAAATTTGTCGGGGTAACGCGTCCAATCAAATTTGCCCGAATCCACAATACAGCCGCCTACCGCCGCGCCGTGACCGTCCATATATTTTGTGGTGGAATGGGTCACAATATCCGCTCCCCACTCAAAGGGGCGGCAGTTGACGGGCGTTGCAAAGGTGTTGTCTACTATAAGCGGAACGCCGTGGCTGTGCGCAGCGTTGGCAAACTTTTCAAAATCAAGCACCGTAAGCGCCGGGTTTGCAACAGTCTCGCCGAAGACTGCCTTCGTGTTCGGGCGGAAAGCCGCGTCAAGCTCCTCCCTTGTACAGTCGGGTGATACAAAGGTAAAGTCAATTCCCATTCTTTTCATTGTAACGGCGAAAAGATTGTATGTCCCGCCGTAAATAGAGGATGAGGAAACAATATGGTCGCCGCAGGATGCTATGTTGAATACGGCGTAAAACGAAGCCGCCTGACCGGATGATGTAAGCATAGCGGCAGAGCCGCCCTCAAGCTCGCAAATTTTGGCGGCTACGGTATCGCAGGTGGGGTTTTGCAGGCGCGAATAGAAATATCCGCTTGCTTCCAAATCGAAAAGCCTGCCCATATCCTCACTTGTGCTGTATTTAAAGGTCGTGCTTTGAATTATAGGTATCTGCCGCGGCTCGCCGTTACCGGGTCTGTAGCCGCCCTGCACGCAAACGGTATCTCTGTTCAAGGAAATCACTCCAAATTAAAAATTTTACAGGTATTTATATTAAGTATACTCTTTATTTCGTTTTCGTCAAGGTTTAGCGATAAAAAGTATTCAAGTTCCTTTTCGGGCGACCACATCGGGTAGTCGCTGCCGAAGAGCACCCTATCCGCTCCGTAGCGGCGGATTATCTCCTTTGCGGTCTCCTTTTTAAGGTAAGGAAAAGCAGAGGAACAGTCAACATACAAATTGGGTGTGCCGCAGAGCTTTTTGCTTGCCTCCTCCCAAATAGACCAGCCGCCGAAATGCGCGCCTATAACGGTAAGCTCGGTATAAATTTTAAGAACGGGCAAAAGGCGGTTGGGGTTTGAATAATCGTAGCGGCTGTCTCCCGTGTGCATAAGTATGGGCAGGCGATTTTCTTCGCACAGCTCATAAATTTTAAGGCAGCGGTAATCGTCTATTTTAAACGCCTGAATGTCGGGATGCAGCTTAACTCCGCGAAGTCCCAGGGACATTAAATGCTTAATATCACCCTTAATATCCTCGCTGTCGGGGTGCAGAGTGCCAAGCCCCACAAGCTTATGCGGGTGCTTTTTAACCTCGCCTGCAATAAATTCGTTAATGCTTTTAACCTGGTGCGGCGTTGTGGCTACCGACTGGACGATATATCGGTCTATTCCCGCCTTATCGCCCATCGCAATAAGATCCTCAACGGTGCCTGAGCCTACCGAATGCTCATGATAAAAATTATCGGTTCCCGCAACCGCGCGCGAGGCTATTTTTTCGGGGTAGATGTGGCAGTGCGCGTCGGTTACAAAGTATTTATTTTCCACCATTATGCCGTTACCACCTTATCCGCCTTTTGCAGACCTAATTTTTTAACCGCATCCTCGCGCATTTTGTATTTTAATATTTTGCCCGCGACATTCATCGGGAAGCTATCCACAAAATCAATGTACTTAGGCACCTTATGCCGCGCCATATGGGAGTTTATAAACTCCTTCATTTCAGCCTCGGTCATAGTTTCGCCCTCTTTTAAAATAACGCAAGCCATTATTTCCTCGCCGTACTGCTCGTCCGGTACACCTATTACCTGAACATCCTTAACCTTCGGGTGGGTGTAAATAAATTCCTCAATTTCTTTCGGGTAAATATTTTCGCCGCCCCTTATTATCATATCCTTAAGTCTGCCCGTAATTCTGAAATAACCGTCGGGCGTGCGGCAGGCAAGGTCGCCCGTGTGCAGCCAGCCGTCCTTATCAATGGCGTTTGCGGTGGCTTTAGGCATTTTGTAGTAGCCTTTCATTATATTGTAGCCGCGCGCCACAAACTCGCCGTTTTCGCCGTCCTTACATTCCTCTCCCGTTTCGGGATTTATAATTTTGCACTCGATTTCGGGCAGAGCCTTACCCACAGTGCCCACGCGCTGCTCGATAGTATCGTAAATAGAGCTCATTGTGCAGCCGGGGGACGCCTCTGTCTGACCGTAGGTTATAACAATCTCCTTCATATTCATTTTATCCACAACATCCTGCATTACCGAAATGGGGCAGGGGCTGCCTGCCATAATGCCGGTGCGCATATATGAAAAATCGGTCTTTGCAAAATCGGGGTTCTCAAGCATTGCAATAAACATTGTGGGAACGCCGTGAAATGCGGTTATATGCTCGGAATTTATGCAGGCAAGCGCGGGCTTGGGTGAGAAATAGGGGAGAGGATAAATGGTTGTGCCGTGGGTCATGCTTGCGGTCATGGCAAGCACCATTCCGAAGCAGTGGAACATAGGCACCTGAATCATAAGCCTGTCGGCGGTGGATAATTCCATACAGTCGCCTATGCATTTGCCGTTGTTTACAACATTATAGTGCGTGAGCATAACGCCTTTCGGGAAACCGGTTGTACCCGATGTATACTGCATATTGCAAACGTCGTCCTTATCGACTGCTGCCGCCATACGGTAAACCTCGTTTACGGGTACGGTCTTTCCGCGTTCAATAGCGTCCTCCCAGGTAAGGCAGCCCTTTTGCTTAAAGCCTACGGTTATAATATTGCGCAAAAACGGCAGGCGCTTTGCGTGCAGCGGCTCGCCCGATTTTTTGCTTTCAAGCTCGGGGCACAGCTCTGTCATGGTCTCTGAATAATTTGAATCGCGGTAACCGTCTATCATAATAAGGGTGTGGGTATCGGATTGCTTTAAAAGATACTCCGCCTCGTGAATTTTATAAGCTGTGTTCATTGAAACCAGCACCGCGCCTATTTTTGTGACCGCCCAGAAAGCGATATACCACTGCGGAATATTGGTAGCCCAAACCGCCACATGAGAGCCCGCCTTTACACCCAAGGCTATGAGCGAGCGGCAGAATTCGTCCACATCATCGCGGAACTCGCTGTAGGTTCTTGTGTAATCAAGCGTGGTGTATTTAAAGGCGTATTGGTCGGGAAATTCCTCAACCATTCTGTCAAGCACCTGCGAAAAGGTTTCGTCTATAAGCAAGTTTTTCTTCCAGACATATTTTCCGGTGTGGGTGCGGTTGTAGTAAAGGGCTGATTCCGCCTTTGAGGTGTCCCCGAATTGACTTATAAAGTTTACAAAGTGGGAGAATATTATCTCGCTGTCGTCAAGCCCCTCGCACCACGCGGGGTCCCATTCAAGCGAAATAAAGCCGTCGTAATTAACAGAACGCAGGGCAGACATCATGTCCCCCACGGGCAGCTTTCCCTCACCTATAAGGCAAAAGCCCTCGCCGTCAAAGTCCTTTATATGAACGTGCTTTACATACGCGCCCAAATTTTTAATGGTTTCTTCGGGCTGCTCGCCCGCCTTGAAGAAGGTTGAATACATATCCCAAAGAGCGGCTAAATTATCGCTTGCAAAGCTGTCGAGAAGCTCGCGGAGTACGGCGGTATTGCTGAACGCACCCGAGGTCTCGATAACCAGCGTAACGCCCGCTTTTTCCGCCTTCGGCAAAACCGCGGTTATAAATTTATTTGCTGTGTCACTGTCGCACTCGGCGGATTTTATGCGGATATTCGGTGCGTGCAGATCCTCCGCAATTTTAATGCAGCTTTCGGTTTCCGCAATTGCGCCTTCCTCGCATATATCGGAAATCACATCTATGCACGGCAGTTCCAGCTTCATTTCATAAAGCCGCCTGACGGTCGCCGCAGCGGCATAGCCGTGGAATGCGCCGTCCTTATTTTTAAATAATTCTCCGTTTATATTGTGCAGCTCTATGCCGCCGAATTTCAGTTCTCTTGCAATATTGCAAAATTCATCAAAGCTTTTATTGTGCCAGCCTTTGGTCGAAAATGATAACTTCATATTATTTAAGCCTCCTCGTAAGCTATCTTATTAACGGCGTTTATGTACGCCCTTATGCTCGCGCCTATAATATCGGTCGAAATACCGTTGCCCGAATAAAGCTTACCCGAAAAGCGCAGCTTAACAAGCGCGCTGCCTATCGACTCTTTACCCTCGGTTACGGTCTCAATTTTAAAATCCTCAAGCTCATAGCGGCTGCCTATAATCTGCTCAAGTGCCAAAAATGCCGCATCAATAGGCCCGTCACCGATGCTGATGCCGGTGGTCTTTTCACCGTCGCGCTCAAGCGTTACCTGCGCCGAGGCGGAAATTATATTACCGTTGTTTATAACATAATTCACAAGCGTGTATGTGGGCGGCACCTGCATGGCGGAGCTTGTGATAATTACCTCAAGCTCTTTTGCGCCGACCCGCTTTTTGGCGGCAACCCGGCGGAATTCGGCGTAAACCTTTTCGGCGTCCTCGTCCGATAAATCGTATCCAAGAGATGCCGCAGCAGAAACAACCGCATCCTTTCCGTCGCCGCTGTCAAGAGTGATTCCGCTCTGCTCTGCCGCTGTGGGGGCTGCGGTGTCGGTTTTACCGCCGGTAATTCTTACGATCTGCTTTACAATCCTGTTAAGCTCGGTATTTTTAATGCTCGAAGAAAAGCCGCAGGTATCGCCGCAGTTCTTTATCATTGCAGCAAAGCCCTCAAGCGAGGTAATATCGCCCGAAACGGCGGATTTAACACTGCCTGCGCCCTGCTTTACCGCCATAACCGACGCGGCGGAAGCCAGCCCGTTTTTATCGCTGCACATAACCGAAATTTCAGCTTTGCCGCCTGTATGCGCGGCAATTTCCGAAATAAATGCGGCGAATTCATCGGGCATTTTTTCTGCCGCATCATCGCTTATTGTGATAATGCCTGCGCCCGCCGCAATTGCGGTATCGATCATTTCATAAAGAAAAGCCCTGTCCGCACGGGTCGCGTCCATAGCGCAAAATTCGGTATCGCCGCACTTTTCCTTTGCGTAGCCTACAAGCTCGGTTATAAATTCGCCCATTTTAGGCGCTTTTTTATGGCAGATATATTCCATTCCCACGGTAGAAAGCGGCAGCTCGATGCGAATACGCGGCTTTGCGGCGGTGCGCAGCGCGTCGGCGGCCAAATCAATGCTCTCGCGCGTTTTACCGCCGCAAACCGATAACACGCTATTTTTAACAAACGACGCCACCGTGCGCACAAGCAGGGTGTCGGTCTTGGCGTTTTCAATTTCGGGCAGCTCTACCGCATTAACGCTGAGCCTTTCAAGCTGGCGCGCGATTTCGATTTTTTCCTTGAAACTGAAATGCGCCCCTGCCGTGCAGAGCGTTCTGTCACAGATTTTAATGTTTTTCATAACCTATCACTCTTTCTTGCTTTTTGTGTTGGAAATTAGGGTATAAAAAAGCCCCGAGATTGCTTTGCCGCAATCTCAGGGACGAAATATCATTCGCGGTACCACCCTGATTACCGTTTTTACAAAACGGTCACTCCGTAAGGCTCCAACAAGCCTTCTGCCCTGATAACGGTGCACTTCCGTAGCGGCATACTAAAGGTTCCGCCGCTCTGCTCGGGAACGAGACTTTTTTACCCTGCCGTATCGGCTTACACCAACCGCCGACTCTCTTAAAACCACCTAAAGTAAAAAATAATTCCTTCGTAGCATTTATTGTATATCGGTATTTTAACACTGTTTTCTCAATTTGTCAAGAGCGGGAAATGAAAATTTCGGCTTTATAATTTTCCCGTTTTTAATTGAAAAGCAATCGGAATTTGTATAAAATAAAGATGGTGAGCAATCACCCTTAAAGGCAACCTACAACGGTAGGCGGTTAGCCCTCTTCTATTCAGAGGGCACTTTTCGTCCTCTTTGAAAGGGGGCGTTGCCAATGGGGTACATAACAATAAACGATTTGTTTTCGTTCGGGATTTTGATTGTTTCAATCATTACTCTTGTTATTACCATAATGCGCAAAAAGAAATAACCGCCCAAGCGACCAAACTTTAGCGGTTATTCTTTAACACTAATTTTTGAAGGCTAACCGTCTATCGGTTGCCTTTCTGCTTTTATTATAGCATAATTTTTCGGTTTGTCAAGTGCTCTCGATAAACCGCCGAATAAGCGTTTGTACAGTCGTCAATGATAGGTTACACTTTTCTCAAAAAAAATGATGAAAACTACATTG
>OLSX01000667.1_pt1 | contig 34028 bp, 23 predicted proteins | sample 1673141 | NCBI WGS metagenome assembly OLSX01 (sample SAMEA3136759, study PRJEB25190) | human gut metagenome | biome: human gut; feature: human-associated habitat; material: faeces | place: Austria | collected 2013 | reverse complement strand
TGACGATTGCTTTTATTTATCTGTCGGATGAGCTGTGCCGTACTGAGGAAATAGAAGAGAAGGTAAAAGTGTTGTTGGCCCGTATCGCGGAGAGGCTGGAATGAAGCGTCTGTTGTCGTACATATTATTGATTCCTATCTATTTTTACCGGGCATGTATTTCTCCTATGCTCCCTCCCTCCTGCCGTTTTACTCCGACTTGTTCGCAGTATGCCATCGAGGCGATTAAAAAACACGGTCCTTTTAAGGGTTTTTATTTAGCTGTAAGACGGATACTGCGTTGCCATCCCTGGGGTGGTTCCGGATATGACCCTGTACCTTAGTTGATTATGAAACTGTTGGATATACATTCTCATCATTTGTCCGAAGATCCTTTCCGGGCAATCTTGAATATTCGTTTTCCGAAAGATAAGTTCTTTCCGGAAGCAGGACGGTTTTATTCTGTAGGTGTACATCCGTGGGAAGTGACGTTGGAAAATCGGATAGACTGGACTTTGTTTGAGGAGTTGGCCGGGCATCCGCAAGTGCTTGCTATTGGCGAATGCGGTATGGATAAACATGTTTATCCGGAGTTATTGATGGCTCAGGAACGCATTTTCTCGCGTCAGTTGGCTGTTGCGGAAAAGTTAGGAAAACCGGTTTTGATTCATAATGTGAAGTCTACCGGGATTATCGGACTTCTGAAAAAGAACGCTTCCGGTCATATCCCCTGGATTCAGCACGGTTTTCGCGGAAAGCCGGAATTGGCTTTGGAAATGCTGCGTTCGGGCTTTTATCTTTCTTTGGGGATTCGTTATAATGAGGATTCTTTACGGGTAATACCGCTTGACAGACTCTTTTTAGAGACGGATGACAGCGAGACGGATATCTGCCAAGTATACGAGAGGGCAGCTCGTACGTTGGGAATCTCCGTAATCAAACTTACGGAGCAGATACAGCATAATATCAAGAAAGTTTTTTTTAATGGATAAGAGTTGTTTCTTCAAAGAAAGAGTCGTACTTTTGCCCTGACTAAATATTTAAAAACTAATATCATTCGATGAATTTTGTAGAAGAATTAAGATGGCGTGGCATGCTGCAAGATATGATGCCGGGCACAGAAGAATTGTTAGCTAAGGAGCAAGTAACAGCTTATCTCGGGATTGACCCGACGGCTGATTCATTGCATATTGGTCACTTGTGTGGCGTAATGATGCTCCGCCACCTCCAGCGTTGTGGTCATAAACCGTTGGCACTCATCGGTGGTGCGACAGGTATGATTGGTGATCCGTCCGGTAAATCGGCAGAGCGCAATTTGCTGAATGAAGAGACTTTGCGTCATAATCAGGCTTGTATCAAGAAGCAGTTGGCCAAGTTTCTGGATTTTGAATCGGAGGTACCGAATCGCGCAGAGTTGGTGAATAATTATGACTGGATGAAAGATTTCACTTTCCTTGATTTTGTTCGTGAAGTGGGTAAACATATTACTGTGAACTATATGATGGCAAAAGACTCGGTAAAGAGACGTCTGAACGGGGAAGCCCGTGACGGGTTGTCATTTACGGAGTTTACTTACCAGTTGCTTCAGGGATATGACTTTTTGCATTTGAACCAGACTAAGGGTTGTAAGCTTCAGATGGGTGGTTCGGATCAGTGGGGCAATATCACTACGGGTGCCGAGCTGATACGTCGCACGAACGGAGGAGAGGTCTTTGCTTTGACTTGTCCGTTGATTACCAAAGCGGATGGCGGTAAATTCGGTAAGACGGAATCGGGTAATGTATGGCTCGATGCGAAATATACTTCACCGTACAAATTCTATCAATTCTGGTTGAATGTCAGCGATTCGGATGCGGAACGCTACATCAAGATATTTACTGCTCTTTCAAAAGAGGAAATCGATTCATTGATTGCAGAGCATCAGCAAGCCCCGCATCTGCGTGTGCTTCAAAAACGTCTGGCCAAAGAGGTGACGATTATGGTTCACTCTGAAGAGGACTATAATGCGGCTGTAGACGCTTCTAATATCTTATTTGGTAATGCTACTTCCGATGCATTGAGAAAACTCGATGAAGACACGCTATTGGCGGTTTTCGAAGGTGTTCCGCAGTTCGAAGTGTCTCGTGATGTATTGGCTGAAGGTGTGAAGGCGGTCGATTTGTTTGTAGACAATGCGGCTGTATTTGCATCAAAAGGTGAAATGCGTAAGTTGGTACAGGGCGGAGGCGTCTCTCTGAATAAAGAAAAGTTGGCCGCATTCGACCAGGTGATTACTACGGCAGATTTACTGGATGAGAAGTATTTACTTGTTCAACGGGGCAAGAAGAACTACTATCTGATCATTGCTAAATAAAAAAAATGCCAAAATATTTGGAGATTTAGTTGCATAGCACTATCTTTGCACCGCTTTTTAACAGAAAGCACAGCGAGTTTGTCCTATGGTGTAATGGTAGCACAACAGTTTTTGGTTCTGTTTGTCTAAGTTCGAATCTTGGTAGGACAACAAAAAAAGGCTCCGATAGTCATTGATTATCGGAGTTTTCTTTTTTTGTATCATTTTATATCGTCGAAATGGCTGTCAAACTATGCGTATGCCGGCTTGTTCTTTCAGAGAAAAAAGGTAAGAGTCTATTTCTATTCTGTTAGGTGAAAAACTCCTTCGAAACGTATTATAGTTCGTTAAAAAGATGTACATTGCATCAATTCTGGACATTTTTGGTGGATAATTGGAACAAAATTGCAAGGTTAACCCGTTTTCTTTTACTATTTTTGCATCGTGTACGTAAACGACGTGCATTTGAGAAAGAGAGCTTATTCAATAACTATAAATAAATAAGGTATGAAAACGAACTATGAAATTCGCTATGCTGCGCATCCCGAGGATGCAAAAAGTTATGATACTGCAAGAATCCGTCGCGATTTCTTAATCGAAAAGATATTTGTTCCCAACGAAGTGAATATGGTGTACTCCATGTACGACCGTATGGTTGTAGGCGGCGCGCTTCCGGTAGGAGAGGTGCTGACACTCGAAGCGATTGACCCGCTGAAAGCTCCGTTCTTCCTGACCCGTCGTGAAATGGGTATTTACAATGTAGGCGGACCGGGCGTAGTGAAGGCCGGAGACGCGGTTTTCGAACTTGACTATAAAGAAGCCCTTTACCTTGGTTCGGGCGACCGTGTAGTGACGTTCGAAAGCAAAGACGCTTCCAATCCTGCCAAATTCTATTTCAACTCACTGACCGCACATCGCAACTACCCCGACCGTAAAGTGACGAAAGCGGATGCCGTAGTGGCTGAAATGGGCTCGCTGGAAGGTTCCAACCACCGTAACATCAATAAGATGCTGGTCAATCAGGTATTGCCCACCTGTCAGCTACAGATGGGTATGACGGAACTTGCTCCGGGAAGCGTATGGAACACGATGCCTGCACACGTGCACAGCCGTCGTATGGAGGCTTACTTCTACTTCGAAATCCCCGAAGAGCACGCTATCTGCCACTTTATGGGTGAGGTGGACGAAACTCGTCACGTATGGATGAAGGGCGATCAGGCGGTTCTGTCTCCCGAATGGTCGATCCATTCGGCTGCGGCTACCCATAACTATACCTTTATCTGGGGTATGGGCGGCGAGAATCTCGATTATGGCGATCAGGACTTCTCATTAATTACAGATTTAAAATAAACAACTACAATAGTTTTCATCATTTAATAACAAAAAATTATGAATCAGTATTTGAATTTTTCTTTGAAAGGTAAAGTGGCTCTCGTTACAGGTGCTTCTTACGGTATCGGTTTTGCTATCGCTTCTGCTTATGCAGAACAAGGCGCTACTGTTTGTTTTAACGACATCAACCAGGAGTTGGTGGACAAAGGCATGGCTGCTTATGCTGAAAAGGGAATTAAAGCTCACGGTTATGTATGCGACGTAACAGACGAACCGGCTGTTCAGGCAATGGTTGCTACTATCGAGAAAGAAGTAGGTACGATTGATATCCTTGTTAATAACGCCGGTATTATCCGCCGTGTTCCTATGCACGAAATGGAAGCTGCTGACTTCCGTCGTGTGATTGATATCGACTTGAACGCTCCGTTCATCGTTTCTAAGGCTGTGTTGCCTGCCATGATGAAGAAGCGTGCCGGTAAAATCATCAACATCTGCTCTATGATGTCTGAGCTGGGTCGTGAAACTGTATCGGCTTATGCTGCTGCCAAAGGTGGTCTGAAGATGTTGACTCGCAATATCTGCTCTGAATATGGTGAATACAACATTCAGTGTAATGGTATCGGTCCGGGTTATATCGCTACTCCGCAAACTGCTCCTCTGCGTGAGAAACAAGCAGACGGAAGCCGTCACCCATTCGATTCATTCATCTGCGCCAAGACTCCTGCCGGTCGTTGGTTGGATCCGGAAGAACTGACAGGTCCTGCTGTGTTCCTGGCTTCTGAGGCTTCTAACGCTGTAAACGGTCATATCCTTTACGTAGACGGTGGTATCCTTGCTTATATCGGAAAACAGCCGAAATAACGATAACAAGAAATTGCTATAAGGTGATAGGGTGGTGAGGAGATTCCTTACCGCCTGTCACCTTATCGTTTTTCTGTTGAATAGTTTACGGTTTACATTTATCCCCTTTCGTTTTTACCTGATTCTATCCCCTTATTTGTTGTGTATAATATGAAGAAGATATTTATTCTGGCTGCTGTTGCCCTGATGGGCTTTGCTTCTTGTGCTGGCAGCAAGCAGTCAATGACGGTTACAGTGACCAATTCTCTGGCGTTGGAGCGCGCAGGTGAAATGGTTGAAGTTCCGATGAGTGACGTTACGGCCAAGTTGCAGCTGGCTGATACGGCTCAGATCGTAGTGCTTAATGAAGATGGTCAGCAAGTACCTTATCAAGTGACGTATGACGAGAAAGTGGTTTTTCCGGCTACGGTGAAAGCAAATGGCACAGCCACTTATACTATCCAATCTGGTACTCCCGAACCGTATAATGTAATTGCCTGTGGCCGCTATTATCCCGAACGTCTGGACGATGTGGCATGGGAGAATGACTTGGGCGGATACCGTGCCTATGGTCCTGCCTTGCAAAAGCGTGGTGAACGTGGTTTCGGCTACGACCTCTTTACGAAGTATAACACTACGGAACCGATTCTGGAAAGTCTTTACGCTGAAGAACTGGATAAGGAAAAGCGTGCCAAAATTGCCGAACTGAAAAAGACAGACCCTAAAGCAGCTGCCGAACTGCAAAATGCTATCTCTTACCACATTGACCATGGCTACGGAATGGATTGTTATGCTGTGGGTCCTACGCTCGGCTGCGGTACAGCCGCTCTGATGGCAGGAGATACGATTATCTATCCTTACTGCTATCGCACGCAGGAAATCCTTGATAACGGCCCCTTACGCTTCACTGTGAAGCTGGAATTTAATCCGCTGACTGTCCGTGGAGATTCTAACGTAGTAGAGACGCGTGTGATTACATTGGATGCCGGCTCATACCTCAACAAAGCAGTTATCTCGTACACCAATCTGAAAGAAGCGATGCCTGTGACCACCGGACTTGTTCTTCGTGAGCCGGACGGTAAGGTTGTGGCTGATGCTGCCAATGGCTATATTACTTATGTAGATCCTACGACTGACCGAAGCGGAGGAAACGGAAAGATATTTGTTGGTGCTGCATTTCCTGCACAAGTGAAAGAGGCTAAAGTTGTTCTTTTCGAAGAAAAGGAAAAGAAGGAGCGTGGCGGCGCTGACGGTCATGTGCTGACAATCAGCGAGTATGAACCGGGTTCGGAATATACTTATTATTGGGGATCTGCCTGGGATAAAGCTGCTATCAAGACGGTTGATGCCTGGAATGCGTATATGGCTGAGTATGCACAGAAGGTGCGCACACCGTTGACGGTGGCTTACTAAGAAGTCTGTTAATGGCCTTTGATACAAGCATTATAATATGACACGACAAGTCTTAATATCTGATTTCTCAGGTCTTAATACTTGTCGTGTCAGTTATTAATACCTGAAAAGTCAAGTATTAATGTTTGAAAAACTAGTTATATAAGGCTTTCCTGCTCTCATTCGGAAGGCTGGAATAAGAGAAGTTGTGGCGTTGGGTAGAATGTGAGTATAACGAGAAAAACGTTTTTTTGAAGAATTTCTTAATGTGAGTGCCATACGGGTAAATAATAGAGTAGCTAAAATGTGTATCCTATCACTCCTGACCATCCATTGATGAGTCCGGATTTCTCCATCATGTCTCTTAATCCTTTGAATTGAGCACGCACACATATCATTTGTTTATTCTTTCGTGATAGTTTGAAGTTCATCCCCGTGTTCGCATAATAGCCTGGGTAGACGCCGTTGAGCCATCTCTCGCTTTTGTCATTGGCCTTTGTTTTAGCATTGATCATTCCGCTAACATCTGCTCCCAATTCGACAAATGGTCGCACTACTCCTTTGGGGTAAGTGTAGCGTACCCCAAATTTGCCCGAAATCATTGTTCCACTTTGCTTGTATGTATAGTTCTTGTCAGATGATCTTGCGGAAGATGTGATGCGGGAAAGAGATACATCAAAGCAGCTGCTAAGTGAACTCATCCATCGTTTATTGCTGATAGCCAAAGTGACTCCTGTCAGATAAGATAAATCCGGTGAGCTATAGAGTCCAATAGAGCTACCCGATGGAACGTTATATTGGATAATTCCTGCATAAGGGGTAATATCTAGCTGTATCGAATGCTTGTCTTCTTTGGTTTCAAACTCGATGCAGTCTTCATTGCTGGTACACGTTGCATAATGATATTCCTTTGTAATTTTCATAAGTTCTTTACGACTAAAACGAGCCCGGTCAATTTTGGGTTCTAAACTCGGACAATCCTTGAATGCGTAGTGTAACTGAGGAATATACCGGTCAGTCTGTTTTTTAAACTGTAAACCAGTAGTTTGCTTGGAAAGCTTGGGTGCGTCTATTTTTACAAGGAGATGATTGCTTTCAACAAAGTAGATAGGTATATCCTCCTCTGTCTCATAGAAGTACAGGCTTTTCATACCTTGTAGCAGATATTCGAGAAATACGGGCTTAGGAACGCCATATTGCAACTCTATATTCTTGGAGACGTAGTATTTGCCATCGTCCGTAAAACGGTATCCTAGAATGTCGAAAGGGTGATAGGTAATAGGCTCGCTTTCGCTGTTATCTTGTGAGCGAAATACGCAGCGTTTGGCATTCACCTTATCGGTGCGGTAGTCTATTTCCCCGTAGATTGTATCTTTCTGAAGAGTTATGATAAATCCCGGGCGATAATTGCTTTGTGCATACAGTGTGGGAAACAATATGATAAATGCGTTTAGCAGTATAAGTCGGTATAGAATTGTTTTCTTATGCATAGTTTAGATGTTATTATGTGGGTACAATATACGAATATTTCGAGGAATAGGGCTAGGATAAAAAAGATAGGAACTATCACCTCACGGCAATAGCTCCTATAAGACAATTATTGAGTTTGGCAGAAGGATATTTGACGATCTTTTTCTTTAGTCAAGATCCTTCTAATAAGAGAGATTCAGTAGAAGCCTCTATTTCAGTAGAAGTTTTATGTCTGCTTTCACAGGAGTCTTAGACATCTTATAAGCTGCCGCTTCTCCAACATGTGCCCTTTGTAATTGAGGATTTATAAGTGATAAAAGTGAGCCTACTCGTGTGCTGGATCCTAAAGTAGTCGATGTAAATGCTTCTAAACGGATAGCATCAATATAATATCCTTCCCATGAACCATTATCTAAGATAGGTGCGATTGTATACCCTACTCCATCTTCTTCTACATATTCGAAACTCCCCGTCATACTTATAGATGAATCCCATGTAAGAAAGCCTTCTGTAGTATCCCATAGAGTGGTGTGCACTTTGTATTCACCGTTATCGCCTAAGTATTGTCCGGCTTTAATGATGAGGTCACCGGCTTTATTGTATGTAACGGGAATTGATAAACCTACGCCTGCTAAATCAATGCTATAGGCATTTCCTGTTTTGCTTAATGTTGCATCAAGGTATTGAAGCTTTCCTGTCTTTGCATCTGTAAAGAGAAACATGTAATCACCTGCAATATCTTTTACAAAGTCATATTGTGTCACTATGATTTGGTCCTCGTTAGTGCCTGCCTTATAAGCGATGCTACCTCTGCGTATATGTCCCGTACTGTTCTCTGTCAGCGTAATATGCATTTGATCTTCTTCTACTTTGACAGAAATCCAATCTACGGATGGAGTGAGGGTAAGCTCGGTATTACATTTTATATCATACGAATAGGTTTTTGCCTCATCGCCCAACAGAATCTGGGAACCTGCACTTAAATCGAAAATCACGCCGGCCTGTATGATTGCGATACTCGCTGTATCGGCTCCACAACGTATGGTGAGCATAGAGTTTCGACTTTCTAGACCAAGATTCTCTTCCACACTGACATTAATTGTTGAGCCTGATATCGTAGTGGTACACCAACCCTGATCAGTTTTACTGACGGTGAATTCACCCGGTGCATCTACCACGATGGAGCCTTGCGAAGCTGATGCCGGGAAGGTTACATCCCGGCTGATAATCTTTATAGGCGACACTTGTGTATATTCTATTCCTTCATCATCATTACATGAAGTATAGCTTATAACGCAAAGCGCACATAATATAAGGTTTAATATTCTTTTCATACTTGTTTATTTTTATTTTTTTACAATGTGTCTTGGATAAGCTAATCGGGCATTATTATATATAAGCCATGGGGCAGAAGCGATTCCTACAGATGCACTTCCGTTGAGAACCCAAACTATAAAAGAATCAGCTGGGGTATCTAAATAGTTGTTTGTTACAAAATTGAAAGTGCCTTCTGCTTCCAAGTCTTTTACTAAGTACATACCACAGTTTGTATCCCATGTGAGGTTACCACCGGTATCTAAACTCCAACCACATAACCATATTTGCAGTGAACCGTCATCGGCTACTTTCTGAGATGTAATATTCAAATAGCCTTTTGATTTTACATAATTGGCAACAACATTGTAATTCTCGTTAAGTCCTTGAATTAAATAACGATTATTTTCTTTGTCCGGTACCAAAGTCACCTCGATCGTACCTCGGTCATAAGTTAGGTTATATTTTCCTTCAAATTCATTGTATCGAGCATAATCTTCACCGACCACACCTACAAACGCTATAGCATTACCTTTAGAATCTTTGCCACTAAAAGTAAAAGTATCGATATCATAATCCAAATCTGTCAACGTAGCTCCATTCAATTCTACCGGCGTATAAAAATGAATACCGGTTTCAGTCGGTATGAAGTTTCCGCTACCTACTAAAGCTTCTCCACCATTCATGTAAGTAATGTCTATCTGGCGTGCGTCCACATCGATGGCACATGAGATTTCTGATGTCCCCAATGTACCATTGGCCGAAGAAAAGATGATATTATCACAGATGGCGTAAACATTATCGATATATGTAGTTGCCGGTTTCGTCAATCGGCGCATGTACATGGTATTTCCTGTGCGTTTACCACGAAGTGTGATCAAGTCGTCTGTTACCTCCATAATGATGAATTCGAAGTCGCCGTCAAGACCTTCGTAATGTGTCGATGAAGGCGTAGCGAAGTAATGCATCAACGTGTTGTATGAGTCGAATGATAATACTGGACCGTTATCATTGGTCAATTTGTAGAGGCTCACTTCGAGCGTGCTCGGATCTAACTCGGAGCCTACTGTGACTCTCTGATTATCGAATTTCACCGTATAAGCATAGCCTCCGTACGATAGATAACGATCGGGGTAATAGTCGAATGCCCATCCTTCTTCAGAGCTGGTGAGCACTTTTTTTGCATTATCCAATACCTCTTGCATACGAATGGAAGAGGGAGTATCGAATACGTCTTCTTGGTCTTTCAAACACGACTGTAACAGCAATGTCGGAAGAACCATCAGAACGTAGAGTAATGTTTTATTTAATTTCATAATCATAAAGCTTTAGTTATTTTACAGTTAAATCTTCAAGATCTATCTTTCCTGATAATACTTCATTCTGGCGGCGTTGCAGAATGTTGCGAAGAATGTCCATATCGATACCGTAGGATGTTATCATGTAATTCTTTACTATATCGAGCTTTTGTCTGATGAGTGCTGCGCTCTCGTTAGTTGCTTCGTTCAGTAAAGCTTCCCATGACTCGGCATCATTGATGACGTAGATTGACATCATCTCGGCAAAATCTTCTTGATAAGAGTGCTGTGCATAATCAGAGATGAATCCACGCGTCAAGTAGATTGTTTTATAAGGAACTTCGCTCCAACTGTCTGCTACATAACCATTACCTGTTACCAACTGGAATTCTGCAGGGATAGATTTTGTTTGATTTAGAATGTGAGTGAATTCATGATGAATTGTTTTTAAATAGTAGTGGTTGAGCGATTGTTGGTTATTTATGTATTTATCCAAATAATTGGTGCCCGACAGCAAGATTTTTCTTCCACCTTCTGCTGTACCTAAGATGTAAGTACCGTTGTTCTTGTATTCCCATTCACCGATGGTGAAGAACATTTTCGGGAAATACTCACAAGTAAAATTTTCATCTACCAATTCGTTGTAAGCATCTACACAAAGGTATTTCACCAAATGAGCTAATTTGACGGCTTTATTGTATTCTGCAGGAACTACATAATAGTCAAAATTCGATTCAATGTCCTCATACCGATACTTAAAATCAATATTATAAGGATTCACGAAGTTGGCTTCCAGCCACTTGTCAAATTCCGTTTTTTCTGTGTTTCCTATCGTTATGACACTTCTATTGTAATCCGGTTCGTCCGAAGAACAAGCCGTTATGAAAAGGACAGATAGGATCAGCAGGAATAAATTGTGTATATGTTTTTTCATACTGCTATATCTTTATTAATGGTGAATAAAATGTTAACGTGGATTTGCTTCCAGTCCTGCATCGCGTACCTTAAGTGGTATTTGAAGTGCCCGGCGTTTATCATCCTTTGATAAGAAATCAGACTTTCTCTCCGGAATACCCGCAGCGTTCATTACTCGGCGTGGAATCTCGATGCCATAGCGTTTTATATCGAGCCAGCGTAAACCGGCATGCATTGTTTCGATGCGTCTAAAGCCGAGCATGCATTGTAGCATAGCTTCCTGTGTACTTCCTTCTACGTCGATAGCGAAAGAAGGATTTAAATGCTTCTTAAGAGTTGAATTCAAACCTTTCTCATCTGAATAAGAATACTCCTGATCATTGTAGAATGTGGTAATGTTTTCTGGTGTGAGAACACGGGTGCTTTTGGTGATATTTTGCATCCATGTGGTCAGGTCGGCAGCTGCTTCGTTATACCTTTTCAGCAAGATGTAGGCTTCAGCCCGGTTTAACAGGCATTCGTCAGTCGTAAATGCCGGATAAACTGTGTGACTGTAACCGATCCTTGCAACAGGATCTGTGTATTCAAACATATAAGGCATTTTCCAAAAAATGGTTTTGTCCATGTTGGTTGCGGTATAAACTTTAGGCGTCTGATAGAATAAACTGGAGTTCCCCCAAATATTATTGGCTCTCATATCTTCGTTTAAGGCTAGATATTGTCCGTGGTTATAACGAGAAAAATCTGCCCATGGGCCGAACACGACTCCAATTTCAGAAAATGCGGTAAGGAGCAATAAGTTAGCATTGGAACTGGCGTTGACATACTCATTGGTAATAGCATCACGCTGCTGTGTCATAGAAGCCATGCTTTTCCAATCGCGCAACATGGTTTTTGCTTGCGAACCAAGACATAAATCGGCATACTTAAGTGCTTCCTCCCATTTTTCATAATGAAGGTAGAAACGGCAGGCGAACGCATAAGCGGCTTTGGTATTGAAATGGTATTTGGGTACAGTATAATACGAATCGCCCACCATCGGCAATGCCTCTTGCAAGTCATGGTCAATTTTTTCATAAAGTTCTGCTAGCGTTCCACGTTCATATTGGGGGTTAAGTTCAGTTTCAGGGTGCTCGATGTAGGGCAATCCTAAATCGTTGGTAGCTGAACTGCTGTAGTGTTTGCAGAACATGCAGGCCAATATGAAATGGCTGTATGCCCGGCAGAGTAACGCTTCCGCTTTACATTCTTTTAGTGTAGGGGTTGTAGCACCTCCCAAATCCTCTATACCTTGCAAAGCTTGATTGGCAGAGGCAATTGAAACAAAAGCAGACTCCCAGAAACTGTTTAAAGACTGATTTGCATCTTCCATTTCATCTTTCCAAGCAAAAGTATCATCGTACCAGCGTTCAGTGTTGGGGTTATTCTCGCCGAAATCGTCCATATTATCCGAAATGAGTTCAGCAACTGTTATCGGCTCGTGGTCGATGTAGGCTGAAACCAAAATACTTTGCACTTTCTGTTCGGTGTCGACTTGTGCACGGTTGTCCGGCATGGTATCTAGAAAGTCGTTGCAACCGGCAAATGCCAAAGCTGACAGAGTCAGCGTAAAGGCGTTATATAATTTATTTTTCTTTTTCATATTGTTACTTCAATTAAATGCCTAATCTTAATGTCAACGTAAATTGTTTAGGTGTTGGAGCTGCCACACCACCGGTGTTGAAGAACTCCGGGTCCTGTCCGTTCAGTTTCTTATCTGCGTATATCAGGAATAAGTTGGTAGCTTGCAGTTTCAACGCGAGAGTAGATAACTTCAACCTTTGAATAAAGCTTTTAGGAAACTCATAACCTAATGAAATCTCTTTCATTCTAATAAAGTCTCCTTTAGCGATACGTTCAGTTGAGTAGTTATAAGCATTGTATGCATAGCTCAAATTGGCGTCATTCTTGTTTTGTCGTTTTGAAGCAATTACCGGAACACTGGTCTTGTTTTCATCTCCCGGAACTACCCAACGATTATTGAATTCTTTCGGCGTTGCAGTCAAGTCATTATACTCTTTTCTGAACACGGGGTCGAGTCGAACGACGTTGCCGAATGAATAAGTGATGAATACATTCAGTGATAAATTTTTGTATCGGAATATGTTGCCGAAACTACCAACATCCGTAGGGTCTATATTGCCGGAGTATTCTAAGAATTTCATTTTTTCCGGTTCGCTTGTCTGGAAATAAATTCCGGTGGTAGAGATATTTCCGTCTTGATCGAGGAAAGTGGGCAAGCCCTCTGCGTTTAGTCCTTTGAATGGGATTGAGAAGAGCGAACGTACCGGATAACCTTCCTGTGCGAAACCGCTACCTGAAACGAGATCGATAATTCGTTTGCTTGTTTCCAACTCGGTTACTTCGTTTTTGGTGTGCGAGTAGATGAAATTGGTGGTCCAAGTAAAGTCTCTGGTTCTAATATTTGTGGTGGTAAGACTGATTTCTATACCACTTGATTTCATGGTAGCGATATTACCATATTTCTGAATCTGGCCTCCTAATCCTTGTGTCGTTGCCAATCCGATAAGGTCATAGTTGCGGCGACTGTACCAATCGAGTTCGAAATTAATCCGATTATCCAAGAAGCCGGAAGCCAGTCCGATATTGAACTCATGTTTTTTTCGTAAGTAAGGTCCTGATTGGCTACTTCTTTTACATATAGCATACTTTCGTTTACGCTGGTAAACGGACGCCAAGGCACTTTAGAATCGATGATGGCATAGGCATTGGTTACAGACGGACGCTCGGCTGTCAAGGAGTAAGACGTTTTCAGTGTCAGGTGAGACAAAGCCGGTTCCAGACTCTTGAACCATTCTTCTTCATGCATGTTCCACGAAGCGGCAACGTTCCATGTAGGCAGCCAGCGAGCCGAACGGCTCTTTCCGAGTGAGTTAGTTCCTTCATAACGAATCGTACCGTTCAGCGTATATTTCCCTTGATATGAGTAAGTGGCGTTACCGAAGAATGCTGCACTACGTTCTTGTTTGTTAGTCAGGTTGTAATACTCTGAATTGTCTTCCTGTCCTTTTTTGAACACTTGGTAAGCATAATTGGGAACTTCCCCCATAGAGTATTGTAATCCCCATCCACGGAACCATGTAGAGTGGCGGTCTACCGAATTGGTTTCCATACCACCATAGAAATTGACAATGTGGTCATCATTGAATACATCATTGTAGCTGATGGATGCACGCATATCCCACTTGAACATATTGCGATCAGTACGTTCGTAGATACCTCCGTTGGGAAGGATACTGATGGGCAATGCATAGATATTGTCAGGATCGGTGTATAGTAAAGGATTCTTTTCTCGGATGGTGGAAGTAGGCATGGCACGATAAGCCTGAGCTTGGTTCGAATCATCCGTAATGTAATGTTCCTGTGAAGTAGTAGTGCTTTGCATGCCGGCCAACACCGAAAGTTCCAATTTAGAAATAGGCTTGTAGGTGAGACGTCCGGTCAGGCGGAAATCAGTCACTCCTAATTTCATATAATTGTTTTCCAGTTCATTGAAGATGTTGAACGGTGCATAGTTTCGAGTATAATACTCACTCGGGCTGAGTGTACGCGACGTGTTCATAGAGTAAGAATAAGGATTGATATCGAAGTCGCGTTTTACTTCTCCTGATACGGCATCGGTTTCACTACCCAAAGTGCCTGGCGCTTTTTGTTTACGGTAGGAAGCATTGCTTATCAGGTTGAATTCTAATTTGTTTGAGAGCTTAAACGTAGAGTTTAGATTGGCAGTGAAACGTTGCACTTCACTCTGCTTGTACCATCCCGGATCGAACATGGCGCTGGCAGATACATAATGTTGAGCCTTTTCCGTACCGGATGAAAGGCTGATAGAGTGGTTGTGCATGATGGCTGAAGAGAATAAGCGGTCGAACCAGTTCGTGTTGCGGTATTCTGCTCCACGCAAGTAGGCGGCTTTAGCTTCATCTGTATTGATCAATCCGAATTGTCCGGTCGTCCTGTCAAATTGAGTGATGAGTTGATACATTTTTCCATATACACCGCTGCTGGAAGCGTTAGCAATCTCAGCATAGTTCAAGTACCCTTTTTGTGCTAGTTCTTGGTAAACGGCCATCTGGTCTTGCGAGTTCATAATGTTATAGGTGTTGTAACTCGGTTTTAGGCGCGAGGTGAATTCTCCCGTATAACTAATATGGTTTTGTCCGGCCTTCCCTTTCTTGGTTGTTACAACAATCACACCTGCCATCGCGCGTGCTCCATATATAGAAGTAGCCGATCCATCTTTCAGTATCTGAAAACTTTCGATGTCATCGGAATTTAATCCGGCTATAGCCGATGAAATTAATGTTTCTGCATTACCGGAAGAAAGTTCATCAGCTGATACTTCTACTACATCTTCCATAATTACACCATCTACTACCCACAGAGGTTTGGAACTGCCATAAATGGAGGTTGCACCACGTACACGGATTTTAGGGGCAGTACCAAATGTACCGGATACATTCTGAACCGATACGCCAGCAGCACGACCTTCGAGCCCGCGACTGATATCAGCCATACCATTGAGTTTCACGCCCTCAGCGTCAAGTTTCGTTGCTGCTCCTGTAAAGAGACGTTTGTCCATTTTCTGCATACCGGTTACAACGACTTCTTCCAAGACTTCGGAATCTGGTGTTAAAACAATTTTTATTGTTCCTGTTTTGATAGGAACTTCCTGTGTTTTCATTCCGATATAGCTAACTTTCAAAGTTCTAGAAGAACTTTATATATTTCTTCTTTCCGGTATAATAAATAAATATATACATATTGTATGATAAACGTTTTTATACAAATTGTCTGAAAATAGTATATTTTTTCTATTATTGACAGTCTTAAACAATCAAAAACAGATGATCAAAGTAACATATTGATAATACTAGCGCTTATTATATCGATAAAATATGAATAAAATTGCCTTAATGACATATATAAATATACAAACTATAATCACTGCTATCAATATGAATATACAAGTAATTTCAAATATTTTTTGATATATTGTTTTGTGTTTATAAATATATGCTTATATTTGTGAAATCACACTTATAAAATAAGCGGATTATTAATTATTAATAATAAAGCGTGTTTATGAAAAGAAAATTAATGCTGTTATTGGCCTGCCTGCTGGCAAGCATAGGCCTAGTGATTGCCCAAACACCTAAAAAGGTGACAGGTGTCGTCATTTCTGAGGAAGATGATCAGCCTGTTGTGGGAGCATCCGTGTTAGTGAAAGGTACAACGATGGGAACAGTTACCGATATTGATGGTAAGTTCACCATAGATAAAGTACCAAGTTCTTCTAGAACTTTGAAAGTTAGCTACATTGGAATGAAAACACAGGAAATTCCTATTAAATCTGGAACAATAAGAATCATATTAAAACCTGATGCCGAGGTCTTGGAAGAAGTTGTAGTGACCGGTATGCAGAAGATGGATAAACGTCTCTTTACAGGAGCGGCTACGAAAATATCTGCAGAGAATGCAAAAATGGATGGTTTGGCTGACGTTAGTCGTGCGCTTGAGGGGCGTGCTGCTGGCGTAAGCGTACAGAATGTTTCCGGTACATTTGGTACAGCTCCTAAAATTCGTGTTCGTGGTGCTACCTCTATCTATGGTAGTTCCAAGCCTCTGTGGGTAGTAGATGGCGTAATCATGGAAGATGTGACAGAAGTAGGTGCAGATCAACTTTCTTCCGGGGATGCGCAAACTTTGATTAGTTCTGCTATTGCGGGTTTGAATGCGGATGATATCGAAAGCTTTCAGATATTGAAAGACGGTTCTGCTACCTCTATATATGGTGCACGTGCGATGGCAGGGGTAATCGTTGTTACAACCAAGAAAGGAAAATCTGGCACAAATAAGATTAATTATACCGGAGAGTTTACTATGCGCATGAAGCCGAGCTATAGTAATTTTAATATTATGAACTCTCAAGAGCAAATGAGCGTGTATCGAGATTTAGAGGCGGCAGGCTATCTGAATTTTTCTGATTTATATCGCGCTTCTAAAAGTGGTGTATATGGAAAAATGTATCATTTGATTAATCAATATGATGCGACGAGCGGAACTTTCGGGCTGGAAAATACGCTCGAGGCACGAAACGGGTTTTTACAGCAGGCCGAATATAATAATACAGATTGGTTTGATTTGTTATTTAGTAATAGCATCTCTCAAAATCATGCTGTCAGTATGTCGACGGGTACAGAAAAGGCATCGTACTATACTTCATTGAGTGTTATGAGTGATCCGGGATGGAGTAAAAGAAGTAAGGTGTCAAGATACACAGCAAACGTCAATGCTTTATATAATATTTCCAAGCAGGTCTCATTGAATCTGATAGGTAATGCCTCTTATCGTAAACAGGAGGCGCCGGGAACCTTGGGCTCGCAATCTGACCCTGTGAACGGAGAGGTAAAGCGTGATTTTGATATTAATCCATATTCTTATGCATTGAACAGTTCGCGTACATTGGACCCTAATGAATATTATGTACGTAATTATGCACCATTCAATATATTTAATGAACTGGATAATAATTATATGGATTTGCATGTAGTTGATTTGAAGTTTCAGGGGGAACTGAAATGGAAACCCATTAAAAAGTTGGAGCTTTCAGCTTTAGGTGCCTATAAATATTCTACTACTACACAAAACCATTATGTAAAAGACTACTCTAACCAGGCATGGGCATACAGAGCGATGGATGATGCAACCATGCAAAAAGCTAATCCGTGGTTGTATACTGATCCGGATAAAATAAATACTTTGCCGGAATCAGTTCTGCCGGTAGGAGGTTTTTATCGTGAAACAAAATATGGTATGAACAGCTACGATTTTCGTGGAACTGCAAGTTACAATGATGTTTTTAACGAAGATCACATCTTAAATATATTTGCTGGTATGGAGTTGAACGCTACGGATCGTAGTAAAACGTGGTTTAATGGTGTGGGAACACAATATGGGATGGGAACATTGGCAGCTTATGATTATCTTTACTTTAAACAAGGGAATGAAGAAAACACAGCTTATTATACTATCGATGAGACCCGCTCTCGTGAAATAGCCTTTTTTGGAACTGCCACTTATTCTTATCAGGGGAAATATACATTGAATGGTACTCTCCGTTATGAAGGTTCTAATAAACTGGGTAAAAGTCGTTCTGCACGTTGGTTGCCAACATGGAATATTTCCGGTGCATGGAATGCGCATGAGGAAAAATGGTTTGAAGGGTTGCAACCTACACTTTCTCATGCTACATTAAAAGCCTCCTATTCATTGACTGCCGATAGAGGCCCTGCTAACGTCAGTAATTCTTATGTGATTATCAATAGTTATAATCCGTGGCGACCTAGTTCTGGGGTACAGGAATCTGGATTACAGATTAAAGAAATTCAGAATAATAACCTGACTTATGAGAAAAAGCATGAATTGAATCTGGGAATCGACTTAGGTTTTTGGGACAACCGTGTTAATGTCGCTTTAGACTGGTATAAACGTAATAACTACGATTTGATAGGCATTACCAATACTCAGGGCGTAGGAGGTCAGATTGCAAAGTATGCTAATCTTGCCAGCATGAGATCTCATGGAGTTGAGTTTACTTTGTCTACTCGCAATATTGTTGGTAAGGACTTCAAGTGGAATACAGACTTCATTTTCTCTAAAGCAAAAAATAAAGTGACGGATCTTCAATCTAACTCTACTGTTATGGAATTGATTTCGGGCAATGGTTTTGCCATGGAAGGATATCCGGTTAGAGGTCTTTTCTCTATGGATTTTAGAGGTTTGAACGAGGAAGGTGTTCCGACTTTTATCAATGAGAATGGGGAGCTGACTACAAGTGATATTGAATTTCAGGAGCGTGATAAGAAGTCACACCTGGTTTATGAAGGACCTACAGATCCAACGATTACAGGTAGTTTTGGCAATATATTCACCTATAAGAGTCTGAAACTGAATGTATTCATTACTTATTCGTTTGGAAACGTAGTTCGTCTTGACCCGGCATTCCACAATAAGTATTCGGACTTGGATGCTACCCCCAAAGAGTTTAAAAATCGCTGGGTGAATTCTGGTGAAGAAAAATACACAACTATTCCGGTTATAGCGGATAAGCGTATGAATACGCAAGATACTCATTTAAGCCGTGCTTATAATGCATATAATTTTTCCTCCGAACGTGTAGCAAAAGGAGACTTTATTAGAATGAAGGAAATTTCATTATCATATGATTTTCCGAAACAATGGATGAGCCATTTAGGATTATCGACCGCTTCATTAAAGTTGCAGGCTACAAACTTATTTTTGATTTATTCGGATGATAAGTTGAATGGTCAGGACCCCGAATTTTTTAATACAGGTGGTGTGGCCGTACCTATGCCTAAGCAGTTTACTTTGACATTAAGATTAGGAATTTAATAGAATATGCATTATGAAAAAGAATATAATAACACTAACCTTTATAACTTCGCTTTTCGCGCTTGCGTCCTGTAGCGATTTTTTGGATACGGTGCCTGATAATCGTATTGATATTGATGGTGCTGATAAGTTTGCTCCTCTGTTGGTTTCCGCTTATCCGACAAAGTTACCTATGCTGATGGGTGAAATGTCTTCGGATAATGTTATGGATAATGGAGCGCAGTTTGATGATATGTTATTGCAGGAGCAGCTCTATTTGTGGGAAGATCCCACAGGCAATGACGATGATTCTCCTTATGGGCTGTGGGAAGCATGTTATAATGCTATTGCTTCTGCCAATCAGGCATTGGAAGGTATGGATGCTCTGGGTAATCCTGATAATGTCAAGGCCCAGCGTGGTGAGGCATTAATATGCAGGGCTTATTCGCATTTTCTGCTAGCCAATATCTTCTGTATGCCTTATAATCCCCAGACTGCAGATCAGCATTTGGGAATTCCTTATTGCAAAACGACAGAGAAAGAAGTTTTTGTTAATTATGAGAGAGGTACATTAGCTCAAACTTACGAACAGATAGCAGCTGATATTGAAGAAGGGTTGCCATTAATTAGTGACGCTTCATATAGTGTGCTTAAGTACCATTTTAATAAAAAGGCGGCAAATGCATTCGCTGCGCGTTTTTATCTTTACTATCAGAAATGGGATCAGGTAATAGAATGTGCAGACCGGGTCATTGGAAATAATCCCGGAACTTCCTTGCGTCATTGGGAAGAAGATTTTGGAGAATTGTCTTTAGTCTCTGATGTCGTTTCACAATATACGTCAGAAAAGAAAGTTGCAAACTTATTAATCTCTACGGCCTTCTCGGAATCAGGATATGTGACTGGTCCTTGGGATATATATAAGCGTTATGGTCATGGGCAAGAAATCTATAAACATCAGACAATAGATACTTATGGTCCTTGGAGTGTAAGAGGCGGATTGATGATGGCGAATTTTATCATATCAGTTCTTCAAAAAAATCCGTTCCCTAAAATTACTACATTCTTTGAATATACAGATAAGGCGAATAATATTGGTTATGCCCATACAGTTGTTGTTCCTTTTACCACAGATGAAACTATTTTATGCCGTGCAGAGGCCTATGTATTGAGTTCGCAGCACAATTACGAAAAAGCCTTGGAGGATATCAATAATTGGATTGTGTATCATAGTGTAATCAGTGAGGATGAAGGTGCTGACTTAACTCTTGAAGCCCTGAACAGTTTTTATGATGCTCTTCCATATGAACCGGCTTTAGTAAATACTGTTGCTGACAGAAGTTTGAAGAAGAAATTAAATCCTGAAGGTTTTACAGTCAATGCTGGAACAGAGGAGAATCTCATCCAGTTAATACTTCAATTGCGTCGTTTGGAGGGGCTGCAGGAAGGGCTTCGATGGTATGATTTGAAGAGATATGGAATTGAATTCTCTCATAATCGTGCTGGAAATGTTCCCATTGTTCTGACTAAAGATGATCCAAGACGCGCTATTCAGTTGCCGCCGGATGTGATTAATGCCGGAATGAAAGCTAATCCTAGAAACTAGTAAAAAATAGAAAGTATGAAATATATAAAATACATTGCGTTAGCAGCCTTCTTCGCGTGTGGAGTGTGCTCCTGTAGTGAAGATAGTTTGGATGATCAGAGTGTATTTAGCACCGAGGCTCCACAAAGAAATGAATTTGATATATGGTTATTGAACAACTATGTATATCCTTATAATATCGACTTCAAATACCGTATGGAGGATAAAGAATCAGATCATGATTATAACCTGACTCCTGCGGATTATGATAAGTCTGTAGCCATGGCCAAATTGGTTAAATTTTTATGGATTGATGCATATACAGAAGTAATGGGAGATCGTACTTTTATATGTACCCTTGGTCCCAAAATGATTCATTTGGTAGGTTCTCCTGCTTACGATGAGGGGCAGATTACATTAGGTACGGCAGAAGGAGGATTGAAGGTGACTTTGTATAATGTAAATACGCTTGATCCTCATAACCCGGATATTGAAGTTCTGAACTTTTGGTACTTCAAGACCATGCATCATGAATTTACTCACATTCTGCATCAGACCGTTGAGTTTCCTAAAGAATTCTATGAAGTCTCAACAGGAAGATATACAGGAGCAGGTTGGGTAAATATTACGGATGAGAAAGCCTTGAAAAGAGGGTTTATAACAAATTATGCAAGTACTGAAGTTCATGAAGATTTTGCAGAAACCGTAGCTAATTATGTTACTCATGATGAGGCCTGGTGGCAACAGCAACTGAGTATTGCAGGTGACGGTGCTTCTTATATCGATCAGAAACTGGAACTAGCCAAATCTTATATGACAGAAACCTGGAATATTGATTTGGAAAGTCTGCGTGATATTGTACAACGCCGTTCTTCTGAGGTGGTGAGACTGGATTTGACAAACTTAAATGATTAGAGTTATGAGAAAAATATATAGTATTTGGTTTTTATTGGCTCTGCTGGCTTTTGCGGCATGTTCCCCGGAGGAAGACGATTTGTTTGATAAATCAGCGGCTGAACGAATAGATGAGGCTATTAAGCAAGATTTGTCCGTGTTGCGTGGAGCAAAGAACGGATGGGTAATGGAATATTATCCTTCTCCGACAAAGATGTATGGTGGATATACATTCTTGGTTTCTTTCGGTGAAGATGGGAAAGCGAATGTGATGTGTGATTTCTTTGCGGATGGCGAAGGAGTAAAAAGTGAATATGAAGTAAAGCAAAGTGCCGGTGTAATGCTGACTTTTGATACTTACAATGAAATCTTTCATTTCTTTTCTGAACCTTCCAATTATTTGGGTATAGGCGAACAAGGCGAGGGGATGGAAGGCGATTATGAATTCTTGATTCTGGAATGTACGCCTGAGAAAGTCGTACTTAAAGGTAAGAAAACAGGTAATAAAATGCTAATGACCCCATTGCCGGAGAATGAGGAATGGGCACACTATATGGGAACTGTGAAGCAAATAGCTAAAGAGGCTTATCCTGCTTTGTATGATGTCAAAGTTGGAGAGAATGTTGAGTATGCTGTGACGCAACGATATCATAAGTTTGTATTAGTCAATAAAGATGGCAGTGAGAAGGATCTTCCTTTTGTATATACAGTGGAAGGTATCAAATTCTCCGAACCTGTGACGATCGGCGGACAAGATGTGCAATCTTTGGTTTGGGACAGTGAAACGATGGCTTATGCTAATAATAATATCCGTATTGTAGCGCAGGAGCTTCCGGCTGGTTACAAAAAGTATGAGGAACTCTTGGGAGAATATATCTTTGTATATGGTGACGGAAATGATTCGGCTCCTGTACTTCTTCGGGAGGAATTATTTAATCATAGTTTTATAATGGAAGGCTTTCCGATGGACATCCGGATTGTTTTCAAAGCAGATAAAGGAGTTATAGGCATAGAGTCACAGCCTTTGGAAGGTAGTGTGTATTTATGCCCTTGGGCTCTTGGCGCATCAGGTTCTGGTCCTTTGACTAATATGTCAGGGACAGGTATGGTAGGGCAAAACTTGTCAAATGGTAGCATTTTACTAAAAGATAATGGAGTATGGGGAAATGTGGCTGACTCTTTCATTGCTTATGATTTAGCCTCTGGATCATCTATATTCCAAATTGCTTATGTAGTAGGAATGATAAAACAGTAAATCGGTGATTATGAATAAGATATTGTATACTTTGTTGGCTATACTCTGTATTGGGGTATCAGCTTGTAGTGACGACGACGCTGTTGAAGTTGCTTCATTGAATATTGTGCAGTCCACTGTTGATTTTAGTGCAGCGGGGGGAGAGGGCTTTATAACGTTAGAAAATGGAAATGATAATTTGGAAGTCTTATCTAATATGGAGTGGTGCAGTATTAAAAGTGTGACAAGTGATAAGATCACATTTAATGTTGCTTTAAATAATGATCTTGTTACAAGAGCTGCTGCAATAACTGTGAAATTGGGTGGAGAGATGAAGAGAGTTAGCATTACTCAATCTGGGGTAATTGCTAAATATGCTTCAGATACCTTCTATCGTTATTCTGAGAATGTAGCTTTTTCAAGAACCATAAATTTCACCAGTACTTTGCCGGTATCTGTGTCCATTAATTCTGATGCTCAGGATTGGCTGTCATACACAAATGCTGAGGGTGGCTATGTATTTACCGGTACGGCAAATGATACCGGGAGTGCACGTTTGGGTAAGGCTACTATTTCATCCGGTAGCACTTCGGTAGACTATTATTTCTATCAATATGGTATAGATGATCTGTTGGGGCAATATGCAGGAGCTATTCAAGTCTATTCGGATGTTTTTGGCCTTGATGGTGCTCTTCCGCTTGAAGATAACACTTTAATTACTAGTAGTGTAACTGGTGATGGGACCTATTTGATACAGTTGCCGATGTTGAATTTGTTGGGTGCAGTCTTAAAGATGACTGCCACTTATCGAAATGGCGCATTCGTTATAACGACTCCACAGCAGCAAGCTTATCAGATATCGGCTGGGTATGGTTCTATTATAGCTAAATCGGATGATGGACTATATTTGCAGGCATCTATTTTAATTGCTCCCACATTATTGTCTAATGGGCGAATAGGACTGGTTTATGGGTCCGATGTCTATCCAATTCTGGGATTGTTTAAGAATAGAGTACCTACGGCTAATAATTATACGGGATATTCTATCGATTTCCCTGTTCTTTTAATGCAAAAGGTTGTCCAATAATATAAGATATCAAACATACATGGATAGCTGATTGAGCTTAGCTATTCATTAATTAATAAGAGTTGCTTTCTTCGGGGAGGCAACTCTTGTTAGTTTAGCAGATTTACCTCAGAATCTTACTGTATTTTAATGTTGGGAATGGGTATTTTCTCTGCTGGAGACAAATGGGCAGAATATAAGTATTTTAATTTGAGTGTACGGGAATAGTCTTTCTCCTGTCACAGAACGCTTGATAAGTTCCATTTCATTAGAGGATAACTTGTTTTTCTTTAATGCTAAACTTGTTTTTTATTTAATGTAATCTATAAACGCAAGTTCCGTTTTTATAATTGCAAGCTTCAATTATAAAAACAAAGCTTTCATTTTTATAAATGAAGCTTGCAATTATAGATTGGTTTTATGTAAGAACCACTTTGTTATTAGGGAAAAGGAAGTTAGTATCGGAAGGAAAACAACTTTTCTATTAATAGATGACAGGGGAAAGAGCAGCCAATGTGATATAAACGAGTAACAGGTGAATGTTACGGTAGCTTTTATACCTTTGGATCGATGATTTGGGAATGTTTGTGCTCCCAAAGTACTTAAATTGCGGGCTCACTTTTATGGGAAAGTGAAGAAACTTGGTATTCTTATTGTTGGAAGAATGCTGTTGGCATCTCCTAAATGTTTGAAAATTAATAGAGTGTAAAGTCTGTGTTTTCTTGAAGTATAAGTGGCAGTGTGAGGAAAGATATAATGATGATGTAAATTAAAATGGGTTTCTACCAATAAGTTCTTGCAGAACTCTGCAAATCAGTTATATTGGTATGCGGACTCAGGAGGTTGCTATTAAATCTACTCCTTTGCGAGTGATATTGAAACCGGATGCAGAAGTTTTGCAGGAAGTTGTTGTAACAGGTATGCAGAAGATGGACAAACGTCTCTTTACAGGAGCAGCGGATCAGTTAGCGGCAGCTAATGTTAAGATCGACGGAATGCCAGAAATTAGCCGTGCATTGGAAGGACGCTCTGCCGGTGTGTCTGTGCAGAATGTATCACGGTACGTTCGGTACTGCTCCGAAGATTCGCGTTCGTGGAGCTACTTCCATTTACGGTAGCTCAAAGCCGTTGTGGGTCGTAGGTGGGGTCATCATGGAAGATGTGACGGAAATCAGTGCTGATGCATTATCTTCCGGTAATGCCGAAACTTTGATATCCTCTGCTGTTGCGGGATTGAACTCTGATGATATTGAGAGCTGTCAGATTCTGAAAGATGGTTCGGCAACCTCTATCTATGGTACGCGTGCCATGGCTGGTGTGATTGTAGTAACCACTAAAAAAGGTAAAGCGGGAACAAGTCGTATTAACTATACCGGTGAATTTACGATGCGTATGGAGCCTAAATACAATGACTTCAACATTATGAATTCTCAGGAACAAATGGGTGTTTATAAAGAGATGGAGGCCAATGGCTATCTGACTCTTGCTGGTACTTTCCGGGCAGCCAACAGTGGTGTATATGGGAAAATGTATCACTTAATTAATGATTATAACCCAGTTACAGGTGGCTATGGATTGCTCAATACGGAAGAAGCACGCAATGCTTACCTACGTGAAGCCGAATACCGTAATACGGACTGGTTTGACGAACTGTTCAATACGAATGTAATGCAGAATCATGCAGTCAGCCTGTCTACAGGTACAGAAAAGGCATCGTATTATGCTTCACTTAGCTTTATGAATGATCCGGGGTGGACCAGGCAAAGTTCTGTGCAGCGTTATACGGCAAATGTGAACGCATTCTATCATTTGAGTAAAAAGTTTGAATTGAATCTGATTGGGAATGCGGCTTATCGTAAACAGAAAGCGCCTGGAACATTAGGATCGGGCATTGATGTGGTTAGCGGTGAGGTGAAACGTGATTTTGATATCAATCCTTATTCATATGCATTGAATACTTCCCGTACGCTTGAATATTATGTCAGAAACTACGCTCCGTTTAATATCACGAATGAGTTGGTGAACAATTATATGGACTTGAATGTGCTTGACAGTAAGTTTCAGGCAGAACTGAAATACCGACCGATTTCAAAGGTGGAATTAGCTGTTTTGGGAGCTTATAAGTATTCTACAACTACTCAGTCGCACTATATCAAGGATTACTCCAATCAGGCATGGGCGTACCGTGCAATGGATGATGCGACGATGCGTGACGCTAATCCGTGGCTTTATACAGACCCGGATAAAGCAAACTCGTTACCGGTAAGCGTACTTCCCGTAGGAGGGTTCTTTAAAGAAACCAAATACTCTATGAATAGCTGGGACTTCCGTGCCACGGGTAGTTACAATGATGTATACAATGAAGATCATATTTTCAACTTCTTCGGAGGTATGGAAGCAAACTCTGTTGACCGCTCGGAAACGTGGTATAATGGAGCCGGTATGCAGTACGATATGGGTATGCTGACGGCTTATGACTATCTTTTCTTTAAACAGGGAAGTGAAGAGAATGCCCAATATTATACAGTGAAGTCTACCTCTACACGTTCGGTTGCTTTCTTTGGTACAGCTACTTACTCCTACCAGAGACGATATATGCTAAGCCGTACGGTGCGTTATGAGGGAACCAATAAACTGGGTAGATCGACCAGCGCCCGTTGGTTGCCGACATGGAATATCTCCGGTGCGTGGAATGCCCATGAAGAAAAATTCTGGCAGACTTTGGAGCCTACGCTTTCTAACTTTACATTGAAGGCTTCTTATTTGCTGACAGCCGATCGTGGTCCGGCTGACGTGTCAAACTCACTTGTTATCATTCAGAGTTATAACCCGTGGCGTCCTTTCACGAATGTGAAGGAGAGCGGACTTCTTCTTAAAGATGTAGAAAATAGTGCTCTGACTTACGAGAAGAAGCATGAGTTGAATATCGGAGCTGAAATCGGATTTATAGACAACCGTATTAACTTCGCAATCGACTGGTACAAACGTGACAACTATGATTTGATCGGATTGGTTAATTCTGCCGGTACAGGTGTCAAGATAACCAAGTTTGCTAATGTAGCAAGCATGAAGAGTCATGGTGTGGAATTGACGTTGTCTACTAAGAACATCAGAACGAAAGATTTCAGTTGGAACACCGACTTCATCTTCTCGCATGCGAAGAATGAAGTGACCGACCTTCAGTCCAATGCCCGGGTGATTGAAATGATTACAGGTACTGGATTTACGATGGCAGGCTATCCGGTTCGTTCTTTGTTCTCCATTGATTTTCAGGGATTGAACGAGTACGGTTTACCCACTTTCATCAACGAAAACGGTGAGTTGACCGTCAGTGGCCTCAACTTCCAGAAAACGATGAAGAAAGCTCATCTGGTTTACGAAGAACCTACAGATCCTACTATTACGGGTAGCTTCGATAACACCTTCCGTTATAAAGGTTTTAATCTGAATTTGTCCATCACTTATTCATTTGGTAATGTGGTTCGTCTCGATCCGGTATTTAAGAACACATATACGGACTTGACATCTATGCCTCGTGAATTTAAGAATCGTTGGACATTGCCGGGTGACGAGCAACATACCAGTATTCCGGTGATTGCAGATAAGCGGTTGAACCAACAGGATTCTCAGCTTAACTATGCTTACAATGCCTACAATTATTCAACAGCACGTGTTGCGAAGGGTGACTTTATCCGTATGAAAGAGATATCATTCGGATATGATTTTCCGAAAAAGTGGATAGAGCCATGGAAGTTGAATAACCTTTCGTTGAAATTGCAGGCTACCAATCTTTTCCTGATTTATGCGGATAAAAAACTGAACGGTCAGGACCCTGAATTCTTTAACGCCGGTGGTGTGGCAGCCCCTATGTCTAAGCAGTTTACTTTAACATTACGTGTCGGACTTTAAAGCAATTAGAAAATTATGAAGAAAATAAATCTATTATATACCGCCGTTATAGGAGTGACAATCGCACTTTCTTCCTGCAACGATTTTCTGGATAAAATGCCGGATAGCCGTACAGAGGTGAATAATGAGAAAAAGATTACTGCGATACTGGTGTCAGCTTATCCGCAGACCTATCCCATCATGTCTTATGAGCTTGCTTCGGACAATACGATGGATAATGGCTCCAACTATGATCCTTACTGGAAGTCAATTACCCAGATGTATCGTTGGGAAGATGTGAATGAAATAGATGATGACGATCCTAAGGGTATCTGGGAGGGATGTTATAGCGCTATTGCTTCTGCGAACATTGCCTTGCAGGCCATTGAAGAGTTGGGAAGTCCTGCCAGCCTGGATGCGCAAAGGGGCGAAGCGCTGGTTTGCCGTGCTTTTTGCCATTTTGTATTGGCTAATACCTTCTGTATGCCTTATAATCCGCAGACTGCAAAAACAGATGTAGGAGTTCCATATGTATTTGTATCGGAAACGAAACCTATGGAATTACCGGATCGTGGTACGATGGCCGAACTTTATGCAAATATTGAAAAAGACCTTGTAGAAGCGCTGCCGCTTATCAATGAAGATATTTATACTGTACCTAAATATCATTTCAACCGGAAAGCCGCTTATCCTTTCGCAACCCGTTTTTATCTGTTCTATACACATGCTGATAAGTCCAATTACACGAAAGCCATAAACTGTGCCAATGTAGTGCTTGGAGAAGGTGATCCTGCCAACTTACTGCTTAGTCCGATTCTGTCAGTATGGGGTTATGCACACGGACCTTATTCAGGACGTAACAGACGCTATGGTAATGCGAATACGCTTTTTGCTAGAGAAGGGCCACAGGCTGCCGGGTCATGGGGTACCTATTCTAATTTGTGTACGGTAGGAAAACAGTTCGGATTGTCTCAGAAGTCGTTTGTGCCGAAGATGAATGCTTATTTCGAATACGGTGATAAGGCAGCCGGTATCGGGTCTCTTCACTTGGTAGTTCCAATGTTTACCACAGACGAAATATCGCTTTGCCGTGCTAAGGCTTATATCTTAAATGGAAATCTGGATGCCGGAGTGCGAGATATCAATTACTGGCTGAAAAACCACACCGTGACGTATCAGGCGAAAAGTCGTACTGATCTGGTTGACTTCTATTCCAAAATAGCTTATATGCCTACTGTTCCTGAGAATATGGGCCAGCGTACAATTAAGAAGTAACTGAATCCTGTAGGTATCAGTGTTGAAGATGGCGATCAGGAGAATCTGATACAATGTGTGCTGCATTTACGTCGTGTTGAGACTGTGCACGAAGGATTGCGTTGGCTTGACATCAAGCGCTATGGTATTGAGATTTCGCACAACCGCGATGGTGAAACGCCGGATGTTCTGACTAAAGATGACCTGCGTCGTGCATGGCAACTTCCGCAGGATGTAATTTCTGCCGGTGTTCCGGGAAATCCGCGTAAGTAATACGAACTATTAACGAAATTAAAAAAGAGCATGAATATGAATAAGATATATTATTTAGTAATAGCTGTCGCAGCTCTCGTTTCGTTCGTTTCCTGCAACAACGATACAGATCTCGATCACAAAAGTATTTTCCCCGATGGCGTGGATAAGACTACGCAGAATGAGTTTGACCTGTGGGTAGATGCATATAATGAACTGATGGGACGGGATTTTTTGCGTCAATATTCTCCTCGTATGATTCAGCTGATCGGTTCGGCAGAGTACAAGGAAGACAGTTCTGAGGTGTTGGGTACTGCCGAAGGTGGTATGAAGATTTTCTTTAACAAGGTGAATTTGCTTGATCTTAAGAAACCTGATATGTCTGTTATCAGATTCTATTATATTAAGACCATGTATCATGAGTTTGGTCATATCCTCCAGCAAACCAAGAATTATTCGACGGATCTCAATACGATTTCTACCGATTATCAGGGTCCTAGCAGGGTGAATGTAGGCGATTATGAGAATGGCCGTGATACGGAAGCGCTCGAAATGGGTTTCATCAGCGCCTATGCTTCTTCGGAACCGGGTGAGGACTTTGTTGAGATACTATCTTTCTATGTCGTTTATGGTAAAGAATATTGGGAAAGAATGCTGACTCTTGCCGGTGAAGACGGTGCGGAGAAGATGCTTCGGAAATATGCTTTGATCAAAAACTATTTGAAAACGAAGTGGGAGATTGATATTGAGAAACTGGAGCAGATTGTTCAACGACGTATGGAAGAAGTGCCGGATTTGGAATTGACTGCACTGGATTAAGCAACGTAATTAATAAGAAACATTATGAGAAAACAGAAGATATATACTATGATTGGTTTGCTGACACTTTTACTATTGGGTGCCTGCTCGCTGCATGAAGAAGAGAACTTTTTCAATGACTCTTCAGCTAATCGTATGAGTGAAGCGTTGAAAAGTTATAAGGAGATACTTGTTGCACCGGAGAACGGCTGGCTTATGCAATACTATCCGGGCAATAATCAGGCTTTTGGAGGATACAACCTGCTGGTTTCATTCGATGAAAACGGAAGTGCGACCATAGCCGATGAACTTACTGATGCTGATAAGTCTGTAACGAGTCTCTATACGTTGAAACAGAGTGCAGGCCCTGCGCTTACATTCGATAGTTATAATGCATCTGCTCAGTGAACCTGTTGGTGGCTTGGGAGGTGATTTTGAGTTTACTATCATGAGTGCTGCTCCGGATAAAGTGGTGATGAGCGGAACAAAAACGCGGAATATGATTACGCTTACCCCGATGCCAAAAGAGCGGACATGGACTAGTTATTTGGAAGGTGTTCTTGCAAATCAGGACGCTATTTTTCTGGGAACGTTCAAATTAATGGTGAACGGAAAAGAAGTCGGGTCGGTTGTGCAAGATTATAATGTGTTTACTCTTACTTATAATGGTGCAGACGAGCGTGACCCTAAGGTGGAAATTCCTTTTTTATATACTGATGAAGGTATTAAATTGTATGAACCGATAATTATAAACGGAGTAGCGATGTCTGCTTTTAAGTCTGATGTTGCAAGCGTTTCATTTGTTTGTGCGGATGCAGGTGTAGACGCCAAACTCGAAGCTTTTTATCCTGGAGGCTATCGTTTCTACGATCAACTGGTTGGTACCTATAAAATGGGAACTAAGACGGTTACGGTGACTGCAAATGCTGATAGAAAGACTTATACACTTACCGGCTTTTATAGTCTTTCCAGAGTTCAGGCGGAATATGCGCGTTCAATAGGTACGCTTTCCATCAAAGCTCAATCTGTAGGTATGGCGTATGGTTACTATGCACAGTTGTGTGCATGGAATACTTCTAGTGGAAATTTGAACTGGATGGAAGGATTCGGCATGATGGGCGTAAATAGTACAGACGATCCATTGACTATTTCTTTCGTCGATAATGGTGTATAGGGGGAATCTGATTCATTCATTGTATATGCTTTCAGTGGGCTGCCGCCTGTAAATGGAAATGCTGTTGGATCAATCGAAAGAATAATTGGACCAGTATTGGTAAAACAAGATTAGTGGAAACATGAAAAAGTAAGTAAATTATGAAGAAATTATATAGTTTATTCCTCCTGTTAATGGGCCTTCTTTGCTTAACTTCGTGTGGCGATGACGACTATACGTATACTGCACCCGAAACATTGAATGTAACGAAAGCCGATTTATATTTCACATCAAGTGGTGGCACAGGAAACATTGAGATAAAAAGCAATAATGGGTTACAGGCAACATCATCTGTCGATTGGTGCACAGTCAGTGTGTCTGGTGGTGTAATCGCTGCCAAAGTTGCAGAAAATACTTCAATAGAGAGCCGTGCGGGTACAATAACTGTGAGTGACGGTGTCTTGACTTCTTTGGTAGCTGTTTATCAGGAAGGACTTGCCTGTACTATTGATACATCAACCTTGAAAATCGTTAATGACAATGGTGTGAATTCATCATATATTACTATAGATAGTTCATCGTCTTATGCCATTAACATTCCGTCCTATGCTACTTCCTGGCTAAGCTGTATAGACGAAGCAGGAAAGGTGACTTTCAATCTTACGGCTAATGAAACGGAAGTGCCCTGTGCGGCCAATGTTATCATAACAAGCGGCGAAAGAAAGGTTACCCTGACAATTGCTCAATATGAATTTGCAGGAACATGGACGGCTGATTTTCTGAACTCTAAAGGAGTTTCTACTACCGAGCAAGTAGAAATTGCAGACCTTGGCAATAATAAATTTGAGCTTAAGTTTAAAGCGCCTTATGCTAATGCACCAAATCCTGTATTCCAATGTACATACGCTAACGGAACTTATAAAATAGCGAATGGAACTGCAATGGGACAATATGCTGTTTATTATCTCTTTGGTATTTTCTCCTCTGAGGATGGCTATTTTTCCTGGGATACTAGTTATACTTACTCCAGTTCTTTTGATGTGGCAGAAGATTGCATTATCTCTTCCGTTTGGAGATGATGGTAGTTGGTCTGGTAAAGTGACTATAGGTATGGGAGTGGTTGCTTTTACTTCTGCTACTCCTTCTGGTTTAACGGCTGCTGCTTATTATGCAGTTTATGACAACTTGGTTTTGCGTAAATGACACCTTAACGACGTTCCGATATAAGTATGTATTATAATTCTGAAACAAGAAATACGACTTATACGGAGTGAGACTTTACATAAATTCGACTCTTAAAGAGACAGGGGCAAAGTGATTTACTCCTGTCTCTGTTTTTATATTATATAGTTAAACTTATAATTATACGTATAAGTATGGTCTTGCATGCATGGCTTAAAACGTTTATTGTAGCAATATTTTCTATAGTGGTATACCTCCTATATCTAAGACTTTATTTTCCTCTTCTATTTTTATTAATGTATAATAACTTGGATATCTGGCAATTTGTATGCCATTTGAATTTAGTATGGAAATGGTTCCATCTTGGTTTATGTAATATGCGGAATTCAAAAAAGTTCTGGAATCCTCGTCATCGATTTGAAAGTAATTATTGTTTTCTAATGGCATTATTTGAATGCTTTGTCCTGATACAAGAATATTGTAGAGTTTGGAAACCGGTAAGGCTATGCTATCATCTGTCCCAGAATTAGCAAAAGGATCGCCTTTGACTAGTTTGAGAGTAACGTTAATTCTATATGTTACTATTGGAATAATATAAAAACCTCCACTACAGACAGGTTTTGTCCACTCTGTTTTATAAGTTACAATATGAAAAGTACCCTTATCAACTTCTAATACACCTTTTGTGAAGATAGCTGAAGAAGGATCTATATGGAAATACATTTTGTCATCTTTGATGATGTAGAAAACGGTGCTTTCTGTTGTTTCTTCTTGGCCTTCTGCAGGATTGGAAATTACCAATTTGTCATTTGAATACTTTATTTTATCAGCCCTCTCCAGTTCGCTTTTCATAATTACAAAATCAGACCTTTTCGCATTATAAAAAATATCTGAATACTGATTTCTGTCAAAGTACTGTTCCGTTTGCTCCTCTTCACCTGTTTCGAATCTGATAGGCATTCCAGTAGCATTGTGGTAATATGGTAGGAGAAGGGGAGGATATAATATTTTGTTTTCACCAGTAACATAAATGTCTAATATATAATTCAGAGTTTGCTCTGTTGGCGGAGTAGATTCTGCAGGTAAGGGAAAGGCGATGGTACCTGTTCCTTTATTACTGTTCCCGCTTCCACCAGGCTCACCACCTGAAGTACCTCCAAATAGAAGTGCATAGGCATCACTAGGGAGGTAAATTAGAATAAATCGTCCTGTAGCATTATCGAAATGAATGTGATATAGAATGTCTCTTGAGTTAGAAGTACTGCCTGAATTTGCAACTAGTGCTTTATCGGCTATTTCATTTTCTAATTTTGAGTTTCCTCCTAATGAGGACAAAGATGAATCCTGTTCACAACTCCATATTATAAATACAGAGCATAGAGTTAATAAAAATGTTT
>OLSX01000666.1_pt1 | contig 34064 bp, 29 predicted proteins | sample 1673141 | NCBI WGS metagenome assembly OLSX01 (sample SAMEA3136759, study PRJEB25190) | human gut metagenome | biome: human gut; feature: human-associated habitat; material: faeces | place: Austria | collected 2013 | reverse complement strand
TTTCGATTCCTCGCCGGATTCGTTGACTTCCAGCAACACGCCGACAGTAATACTAGTAGAAGATCACGCTGGCCTTTGCCGCCCAGCTCTGGCCGCAGAGCGTGTCGGAAACGACGTCCTCGAGCTGCTCGACGGGATGCAGAAACTCGAGCGCATGCTCCATCGGCAGATAGTGATATGCACCGGGGCGCAGGCCCTCGACATAACGGACGACGAGGTACGTCTCAAAGGCATGGCGCGCACCGCCGCTCGGGACGGTGCGCAGCGTGGCATATGCCCGGCCGCGCATGGCGCGCACGCCCTGCGTGGCCCAGAGCAGGAACGAAAGCTGCAGCAGTCTGAGCTCCCCCTCCGTATAAATTCTGGCGCTGCGCCGCCGCGTCAGCAGGTCATACAGGCCGCCGCCCTCCGGCAGCGCGGAAAAATCTCGCGGCAGCACCGTCCGCTCGCCGCCCATCGGAGCCTTGCACAGCGGAGGCTGCGGCAGCTTTTTCTCCTGATCGGAGACAAATTCCGTGGTATCGTCGTCGCGATAGCCCATGAGGAAGCGTCTTCCCTGTTCGGTGCGTTCGTCCATCGTCAGTCTCTCCTCCGGTTCCCGCCCGTCACGATGAGCAGCAGGCGCAGGAACTGCATAATGGTCACGCTCAGCGCGGCCACATAGGTCAGGGCCGCAGCTGTGAGCACACGCTTTGCCGCGGTCTGCTCCTCCGGCAGCAGCAGGGCGCTCTCCTCGATGGCGCGCAGGGCGCGGTGGCTGGCGTTGAACTCCGTCGGCAGGGTGACGAGCTGGAACACGACGCAGAGGCCATAGCAGGCCACGCCCGCCAGCGCCACATAGTAAAAGATCTGGCCAAGGCCGCTCAGGACAAGACCCAGAACGATCAGCGGCATGGAGAGCCGCGAGCCGATGTTCGTCACGGGGACGATGGCCGCGCGGATATAGATCGGCGCATAGTGCCGCGCGTACTGCACGGCATGGCCCGCCTCGTGCGCGGCCACGCCGACTGCGGCGGGCGTTGCGACATTGTACACGGCGTCCGACAGGCGAATGACGTGGTCCTTCGGGTCAAAATGATCCGTCAGCTCGCCGGACACATGCTCCACGCGCACATCGGTCACGCCGTGCGCGCGCAGAACCGCCATGGCGGCCTCCGCGCCGGTCATGCCGCGCGCATTGCGCACCTGACTGTAGCGGCGGAACGTGCTCTTGACATGGGCGCTGGCCCAGAGCGACAGGATCACCGCCGGGAGCACCAGAACGATATAGTACCAGTCTACATAGAAAAACGGCATTGCGCCTCACCTCGCATGGAAATTATACTGATATTCAATTAAAACCTTTCATTCATAAAATGGAAGGTTTTAATATGAAGATCATTATGAGACGAGATTTCGTGATTTTTCCAAAATCGCGAAATTGGTTACGCCAAAGGCGGAACCTTTCTGATGAAAGATTTTAATCAGAAAACAGTATTACAGCGGCTGCGGCTCCATGGCGTCGTGGAGCTGATCCGTGATCGCGCCGCGGAAAATGCGGTCCGCATGGGTATGGACGGTGTTGAGCGCTCCGGCGGAGTGCTTCAGCTCGATCTTGCCGTTCATGAAGACGTCGTTGTCCAGAATAAAGCGGACCTCCTTGTCCTCGACATTGCCGCGCTTGACCATACCGGGGCCGCAGTGCAGCTTCAAGCGGCAGCCGCCCGCCAGCGCCATCTCCACATCCTGCGTGACGCGCTGGACGCTCTGCTCCTGCACGTCGTCCTCCGCCATCAGGCCAAGATAGGCGGGCTGAATAAGGTCGCGGAACGGCACGCCCTCCAGACCGAGGGCGCGGCGGGAAAAGCCGTTGATGTAGCGCAGGCCGATGCGCTCAAAATACGCCGGGTGATAGATGGCGACGAACTGTGCCAGCACCTCGTCGAGCTTCCGGGCAAAATCCTCCCACGTCGTATAGACCGGTGTGGCCAGCGCAAGGAAGGTGTTTGTCAGGTTGACCTTCCAGTCGCCTGCGGCCGTCAGGAACTGATAGTTCACGACCGTCGGCTGCTCCTCGAGCTTCATGGCGCCCGGCTGGCCGATCACCTTGGGCGGGAGCTTTTCCAGATTGCGCGCATAGCGCGGGAACTCGGCGCGGATGGCCTCCTGAAATTCGGCAGGCTCCTTCGCGCTGATGGAAAGGATCGTCGGAAAACGGAGCTGACAGATCACCTCGATCAGCTGGCGCTTGCCATAGAGAACACGCTCCGATGCAGAAAACATAGTCAGGACTCCTTTTTGTATGGGGCAGCACCGCACGGCTTGGCCATCGGCGGCTCTTTCTGCCGAAGGGACTCGACAGCCCCTGCAGTTACTGCCCTCATTGTATTTTATCTCATTATACCACGGTGATTCAATGGTTTGCAAGGTCATTCACAAAAGTGTTATACTAGAATCTGATAAAAAGCTTTAAAAGCTTTTTATAGCGCCGAGGGCGCGTCAGATTCTGCATGAGACGGCGCAGCGTGCGTCAGCACGATGCGAGTGTGCGTAGCACACGGGATTCCTGATTAAATGTTTTAATCAGGAATCAGTATTACATGTCCGCCTCGAGCAGACGGTCCAGGATCGCGCGGTGGGTATAGAACGACGTTTCATACGTCAGGTAGCGCATGGAGTTCCGGTCCCACAGGAACTGCAGCTGGGCCGGGAATTCGTCGTCCGCCTCCCAGAAGCGCAGCAGCACCGGGAAGAACGGCAGCACCGGCAGCACGGCGGAAAAATCGCCGGGGCCGTCCGTTGGTGTGCCGCCGAGCCGTGCCACGGCCTGCCGCAGCCGGTCGATCCGGCCGGAGAAATGCTGCGCGGCGGGCGGCGTGACGGAAGCCTTCAGCTGCCCCTGCAGCGTTCCGGCCTGCACGGCGTTGAAGCTGTCGTGCGAACACCACTGCCCGGCCAGAACGGGGAAACCGTTCGGATTGCTCAGCAGGTCATAGGCCGTCATGGCCGCACCGAAGGGCGCAGGCATCCAGACGCCGCCGTGCTGCCGCTCGGCCGCGCCGTCCGCGCGGGAAAGGCGCAGCGGCTCATGCAGAAGCTCCAGATAGAGATAGGTCTCATCGCGCCGCAGGGCGAACCGCGCCGCGATGGCATCGAGGTCCTGCGCAGCGAAGCTGCGCCCCGCCGCCTGCGCCTGCAGATCATAGTTGGAAGGTCTCATATCGGTTCCGTCCTTTCAGCTTGTCAAAAAGTCCCGCCGCGGCTGGCGATCAAACGCGAAAGGACACCCTGACGGTTTCCTTGTATTATAGAGTAGTAGTTTTTATAGCCCCTATCCAAGGGCTGTGCTACACTGTAAGGGATGCTGTGGATTGGTTTCGGTTCCCTACCGCTAGACGGTTTTTGAAAGGCTCCAACCACAGCCCTTTACAGTATTGTTAATTAGTTAGATACCGCCAGACGGTTTATGTGGAACAAGGCTACAAGAGTAAAGAGTTCTGTGGAATCAGCATCAAATAAACACATCGGAGGTATTCTCATGGTTTGCGTAGGAATTGACGTGGCCAAGGACAAGCACGACTGCTTCATCATCAGCTCGGAAGGTGAAATCCTGGCAGATGTATTCACCATCCCGAACAACGCAGAGGGCTTCGACACGCTCTTGCAGGCAATCCGCCGCAGTACTCGTCCGGAGGATAAAATAAAAGTAGGGCTTGAGGCTACCGGACACTACAGCTACAACATCCTCGGATTTCTTCTTGACAAAGGTCTACCCACCTATGTCATCAATCCGCTGCACACCAATCTCTACCGAAAAAGCCTGAGCCTTCGCAAAACGAAGACAGACCGTGTCGATGCGCGAACCATTGCGGCTATGCTCATGTCTGATGTGGACCTCAAGTCCTACACAGACACAGTATACCACAACGAGGAGCTAAAGTCACTCACAAGATACCGGTTTGACAAAGTTCGTGAACGAGCAAAGCTGAAGCAGTCCGTTTCCCGTCTGGTCACAATCTTGTTCCCAGAGCTTGAAAAGTTGGTCTCGTCACTGCATTCGGCCTCTGTTTACGCACTTCTCAGCGAATTTCCTGGCGCCAAACAGATTTCCAGCACGCACATGACGCATTTGAAAGCAGTTTTGAAAAACGCTTCTCAAGGCCGCTATGGCCAGGAGATGGCCGAGACCATTCGGAATGCGGCACGCTCCTCAGTCGGCTCTGTCATGCCCGCCAAGTCTCTTGAATTACAGCACACGATTCGCTTGATTCGTGAATTGGACGCCGAAATCGAAGATATTGAAACTGCCATTCAAGCCATCGTGGACGAAATGCAGTCTCCCATTACTACGATCCCAGGCATGGGTGTCCGTATGGGAGCGGTTATCCTGGCTGAAATAGGTGATTTCTCTCGCTTCGACTCGCCAGATAAAATCCTCGCATACGCAGGGATGTCACCTTCCACTTACCAGTCCGGGCAGCTTTCACTGTCTGGAGCCTACTCGCACATGGAAAAACGAGGTTCCCGTTACTTGCGCTACGCTCTTTACAATGCCACAAAACACGTCTGTCATTGGGACCCGACCTTTGCCGCTTACCTTGCCAAGAAACGGGCCGAGGGGAAGCACTACAACGTTGCGCTCTCTCATGCGGCAAAGAAATTGGTACGTCTGATTTTTGCAATGGAGAAATCTCAGCGGCCATACTGCGCCGCAGCATAACCCCGATTTTTCATAAGCTCAAGTAGGCGTCCAGAAGGACGTCAGCTTTGCTATACCCCTTTTGAACCGTCTAAATTTTTGCCGCTCCTCCGCATTTCGGGCTTGACTTTTAATAGTTAGTCTTTCACACTTTTCTTCCCTCCGAAACCTCCGGCTGGGCAGGTTTTTCGACAGCCTGGGGAGACTGTGCGGCTGCACAGTCTCCCTCGGTTTTTTTCAGCCGGCCAGCAGGGTGACGGCGATGCCCGCCAGCACGCTGAAGCCATAGAGGATGGCGACGACGGCGGCGTTTTCCTTCCAGTTCCGGTTCGTGCGCAGCAGCACGAGCAGGCCGATCCCGGCATTGGACAGCAGGCCCGCGAACAGGCCGCCAAGGCCGAGCACGCCGCTCAGGTAGGACTCCGTCACGACGACGGAAACGGAGCAGTTCGGGATGAGGCCGAACAGAGCGAGGATGAGCTCTCCAAGGACGGGGCGGTTCAGCACCGTGCCGGACAGGCGTTCCACGCCGATATAATGGAACAGCAGATTCAGCGCGAAGTTCACCGCGATGAGCATGACGGCGATCTTCAGCGTGTGGCGCAGGGCGGCGAGGAACACGCTGCCCTCTTCTTCGTCGCAGTCGCAGTGCTCGCGTTCGCAGAAGCTGTGGATGCTTTTCTGCGCGCGGAACCAGCGGCCGAACAGCAGATCCGCCAGATAACCGAGCAGGATGCCAAGCGCGGCCTTCGAGAGCGTGATGAGGACAATGGCGTTCCACGAAATGCCGCTGCTCTCCGTCAGCGAGGAGAGGAGGATGGGCAGCATCTCGTCCGACGTGGCAAAGAACACGGCCAGCATGGTGCCGACGGTGATGGAGCCGGTGGAAAACAGCGTGGCGGCCGCGCCCGAGATGCCGCACTGCGGCACAATGCCGAGCAGGCCGCCCAGCGCGGGACCGGCCCGGCGGGAATAGCGGCGCAGCAGGCCCTCGTTCAGGCGGCTGCTGCGCTCGAGTAGCTCCATGAGGAGATAGGCGAGGAATAAAATGGGGATGCTCAGCAGGCCGTCCTTCAGGCCGTCCAGCAGGGCGGAGAGAACGGCGCTCCAGCCGGTCATATCGGCGGAGGCGGCCCCATGCAGAAACAGTGGCGTCAAGTTCGTGGCTCCTTTGTGTGGAAAATCGGCTATCATTATACCGGAACGGCCGAAAAAAAGCAATCGATTTTGCAAAAATCCCCGGACGCATTTGCGCCCGGGGAAAAAGGTCTTGCTTCGCTTACAGCGCGCAGTAGGCAGCGGCGGTCTTCGCGGCCAGACGGGCGTTGTTGTAGACGAGCTGGATGTTGGAGGCGAGGCTGTTGCCGCCGGTCAGGTCCTTGACCTTCGCCAGCAGGAACGGCGTCGTGGCCTTGCCGTGGATACCGGCGGCCTTGGCTTCCTCGATGGCCTCGTCGATGGCCTTGTTGATGACGTCCGGATCCATGGAGTACTCCTCGGGGATGGGGTTGGTCACCAGCATGCCGCCGCCCAGGCCCATGTCCTGCTTCACATAGAAGGCCTTGGCCAGCTCAGCGGGAGTGTCGATGCGGTAGTCCACCTTGAAGCCGGACTTCCGGGTGTAGAAAGCAGGCAGTTCCTCGGTGCCGTAGCCGATGACGGGCACGCCGTGGGTCTCCAGATATTCCAGCGTCAGGCCCAGATCCAGAATGGACTTGGCACCGGCGCAGACCACCATGACGGGGGTGTGGGCCAGCTCCTCCAGATCGGCGGAGATGTCGAAGGTCTGCTGAGCGCCCCGGTGGACGCCGCCGATGCCGCCGGTGGCGAACACCTGAATACCGGCCATGTGAGCGATGATCATGGTGGTGGTCACGGTGGTGGCGCCGTCCCGGCCCTCGGCCACCAGAATGGGCAGGTCCCGGCGGCTGGCCTTGGTGACGGCCGCGCCGGTCTTGCCCAGATAGTCGATCTCGGATTCGGACAGACCGGCCTTCAGGCGGCCGCCGATGACGGCGATGGTGGCGGGTACTGCGCCGTTTTCGCGGATGATCTTCTCCACGTTCAGGGCAGTCTCCACGTTCTGGGGATAGGGCATACCGTGAGAGATGATGGTGGATTCCAGAGCCACCACGGGACGGCCCTCCTCCAGGGCCTTCTGCACTTCGGGAGCGATGTCCAGATATTTGTTCAGCGTCATGTTGAATTCCTCCATAAGATTGAAATTTGAATGTTGTTTTATTTGGAAAAAGCGGCACGCTGCCGCAGGGCGTCCTCGCTCATGGCGGGATTGATGGTCTCAGCGGACTCCATGGCGATGACGGAGGCGGCCAGCCCCGCCTTCGCCGTGTCCGTCAGGTCCGTGCCCTGTAAATAGGCCCATGTGATCGCCGCCATGAAGGCGTCGCCGCAGCCGGTGGTGTTCACCATAGCTCCCGGCAGAGGGGGAAGCTGCACCTGCTGCCCGGACCGGTCGGCGGCAAACACGCCGTCAGAACCCAGAGAGATAAAGACCCGGTGAAGGCCGGTGTCCAGCAGCGTCTCCGCCGCTTTTTGGAGGCTGGCATCGTCAGTGATCTTCACGCCGGAGAGCAGCTCTGCTTCGATACGGTTGGGCTTCAGAGTGTGAAGCTTGCCCAGCACCGGCTTCAGCTTCACCGCCTTGGCGGTGGACACCGGGTCGGCAAACAGGGGGGCGGCACAGTGATCCGCCAGCCACTCAATGCTCTCGGCGGGGATGTTGGTGTCCAGCACCACCGCCTGACTGGCGTTCAGCAGCGTCTGCCGCTGGGCCAGCATCTGCGGGGTCAGGTGCTTGTAGATTTCCATATCGCTGACGGCCAGGGCCATGTCGCCCTTTTCGTCGGTGATGAAGAGGTAGGTGGAGGTGCGGCCCTCCGGGATCACCGGGGACTGGGAGATGTCGATGCCCAGCTCCCCGCAGCTTGCGGCGATCTTCTGAGCATTGATATCGTCACCGAATACCGTCAGCAGACGGACGTCCATGCCCAACAGGGCCATATTGTGGGCAATGTTCCGGCCCACGCCGCCCAGGCTCATCCGCACCACGCCGGGATTGGAGTCCCGCATGACGGGAACCTCACCGGGCCAGCCGCCGATGTCCATGTTGACGCCGCCCACCACCGTCACATAGGGCGCCGTGTGGACGATGTAGCCCTTGCCGGTGATGTAGCCCTTTTTCATCAGGTTGGAGATGTGCACCGCCACAGAGGACCGGGTGATCCCCGCCTTGTCTGCCAACTCCTGCTGGGAGATCAGGGGGTTCTCTTCAATCCAGTTCAAAAGCTGCCGCTCCCGCTGGGTCATGGTTGCCCCTCCTTTGTAAGCAAAAATTTAGGCTTCTAATCTAATGCTTATTTTACGCGGCGAAAGCAAAATGTCAAGCACAAATTTCAGAAAAATAATTATTTCAGGAAAAATTTGCAAAACCGGGAACAAAATCACCGTTTGTGCCGACAAAGAAGTAGAAATGAAAAAGGAGGCGGTTTTCATGAAGCGACTGTTTGCGGCGATCCTGTGCCTGTGCCTGCTGGCGGGGTGCGGGCGGACAGACAGCACCGGCGACACCTGCCGGACAGCGGAGGCCCCCGGAGAAAGTATGGTATCCGATACGATGGGAGGCTCCGGCGAAAAAGCGGTGTCTGCGGGGGAGACATTCCGGATCATCCAGGAGCAGCCGGAGAATCTGTTGCTGGCTAAGACAGATGGTAACTCGGCGGATGTGTATACCCTGTCCCTGCGCGATGCAGAGCTGACACTGGACGGCAACGCCTTTGACCGGAACGAGCCGGGCGCCTACCAGAGCTTTCCTGACGGTACCCTGACCGGCGCGCTGGTGGAGGTCGCCTGCGATCTGGTGCTGGAGACCTATCCCGGCCAGCTGGCGGAGGTCACGGCGGTGAATATCCGCTCTGACGGCTTTGATGACCGCTGCGCCCTGTATCTCCGGGTGCTGAATGACCTGTGGGCCGTGGATGAGGGACTGAACAGCGACATTACCATGCTTTCTGTGGACCTGTCCCAAACCGGCCTGTCCGATAGCGAGCAGGCGGCGGTAGCGTGGGTATTCGGCGGGATGCACGATATTTCCGAGACCATGACCATGAGCTACGAGGAATTGGCGGCGGAGGGGTATCTCTCCGACACGGCCCCGGAGGTCGACGGGATCCCCCACTGGAAGGACGGCTGCTTGTTCACCATTACGGAGCAGAACGGGCAGGACAGCATCCATGTGGAACAGGACAGCAAAAATATTACCGGCGCAGACCCGCTGCCCCGTACAGAAGAGGAAAGCGGTGCTGCTTGCCAACTGCCTCCGGCGGAGGCAGAACAAGGACAGTCTGACTTTTGCCAACCAGTGAAAACGGAGGGCGGCGAACCGGACGCTTTGCAGAACACCGTGACCTTCGATGCCCAGAAGTGGCGCTCTGCGCTGGGGGCCTACTTCTTCACTGACTGCACCGCCAGCCGGGATGCGCAGGGACATTGGGGAGATTATACCGTAGGCGCCGCGGCAATCTCCTGAATAGCGGATGACAGGTGCATGAACAGCCCCGGAGATGATTCCATCTCCGGGGCTGTGTTCACGTACTCGCGGCGCAAATCGTGAACGGCCTGTAAAATCTCTTGAAATCAGGCAGAGGGACTACCATTTTTGAGGAAGATGTGGTATTGTATCCTTGTATTGATATGTGTATTGAAAGGGGGCGGAACCGTGAGAAGAAAGCGGCGGATCATGTCAGGACTGCTGGCACTGTGCATCGCGCTGTCGGTGCTGCCTCTTTCTGCCTGTACCGCGCCGAAGCTAACATTGGACCCGGAGGAACTGTACGCTTTGCCGGAGCTGCCGGAGCGGTATACCGCTCTGAATAAGCAGCTCAGCGCTATCCAGGAAAGCGGCGCGGAATACGCCGCTCCGGTATCCGGCAGCAATATCCAGCCGGTGCAGATGATGGATCTGGACGGCGACGGCCGGGAGGAGGCACTGGCCTTCTTCCGCCAGAGCGATGGGGAAAAGCCCCTGAAGATCCATATATTTACGGCGGATGATGACAACAGCTACCGGCAGGCGGCGGTCATTGAGGGTAGCGGTCTGGCGATTTACAGCGTGGATTACAGCGATATTGACGGCGACGGCCGTATGGAGATCATCGTGGGCTGGCGGGTCAGCATGGATCTGCAGGCGCTGGCTGTCTACTCCCTGGAGCCGGACGGCGCACGGGAGCTGATGCGGACCAATTATGTGAAATACGCCGTGGCGGACCTGAATAAAGACGGCAAACGGGAACTGACGGTGCTACGGGCCAATCAGGACGGCGAGGGCGTTGCGGACTGCTATGTGTCGAAAAACGGCGCGCTGACGCTGCGGTCCAGCGTGCTGGTGTCCATGACCATGGCGGAGCTGAGCCAGCAGGGAAAGGTCACCGTGGGTACGCTGCGGTCCAGCGACCCCGCCCTGTTCATCACCGGCGTTGCGGACGGCGCCCGGGCTATTACGGATGTGCTGGCCCTTCGGGGCGGAGAACTGACAAATCTGGTGCTTTCCGCCATTACCGGCGTTTCCGGAGAGGTGTCCCGGTTCTGTTCCGTGTATCCCATGGACATCAACGGCGACGGCGTTACAGAGGTGCCCCGCACGGTGACGCTGCAGGGCGAGGACGCAGACCACGCCGTTTCTCAGCGGGTGGACTGGATCAGCTATGACGCTTCCGGTACCGCGTCCCGGGTCCTGTCCACCTATCACGATGTTGCCGACGGCTGGTATCTCCAGCTGCCGGAGGGCTGGCCGGAGCGGGTCTGGGTCGGCCGGTCCACATCGCCGGATGAGATCGGCATTACATTCTATACCGACAGCAGCCGGGAGGAATCCTATGTTCCGGTGCTGCGGATCACGGCCCTTAGCGGCTCCGAACGGGAGCGGCTGGCGGTGCGGACGGGACGGTTCATCCTGGGCCGGAATGACGGCGTCATCTATGTGGGCGAGCTGCTGAAGGGCAATCAGGATTGGAAGTACAGCGTTACAGAGGACGAGGTGCGGGCATCCTTCAGCCTGATCGGCACGGAATGGTCCGCAGGGGACAACTGATGGATATGGAGGAGCTTTCGTGAAGAAAATTCTGGTTTTGGAGGATGAAGCCAGCATCCGCAGCTTCATCGTCATCAATCTCCGCCGGGCGGGCTACGATGTGATTGAGGCTGAGACCGGCGAGGAGGCATTGGAACGGCTCCGGGCCAACCCGGATACCAAGGTGGCTCTTTTGGACATCATGCTGCCGGGGATCGACGGCTTTGAGGTCTGCCGCCGCATCCGGGCCACCAATACGAAAATCGGCATCATCATGCTGACGGCCCGGTCTCAGGAGATGGACAAGGTGACGGGACTGATGACCGGCGCCGACGACTATGTGACCAAGCCCTTCTCCCCGGCGGAGCTCACCGCCCGTGTGGACGCCCTGTTCCGCCGGGCCGGCGGAGAGGAGATCCCCCAGACCGGGGAGATCCGGCAGGATCCCTTCCTGCTGAACACCCGCAACCGGACGCTGGAGAAGAACGGCCAGCGGATCAAGCTGACCCAGGTGGAGTACTCCATCATGAAGGTGTTCATGGAGAACCCCGGAAAGGCCCTGTCCCGGGAGGAGATCGACCAGCTGAAGAAACTGGTGGACGATTTGAAATGAGGTGAACAAGGGTGAACCTGCTGGAGCTGACCCTCCAGGGGGGCGTGCTCATTGGAGCCATCCTGCTGCTGCGGCTGCTGGGCCGCTACCGCCTGCCGGGCTGGACCTTCCGCGTTCTGTGGGGGATCGCCCTGGCCCGTCTGCTCATCCCCGTGGCTCTGCCCTTCCCCTGGAACATATATGCCGGACTGGAACACCTGGCGGGCCTTGGACAAGCTGCCCAGACGGCCACGCTGGATGGCGTAGAGTATCCCTACGACACTCTGATTGTAGGGGGCGAGTATGTGATCGACTATGATGCTGGCGGCCATCTGGTGGATTTTGCCCCGGCCACCAAGCCACAGAGCCAGGGAACCCCTGGTAACGGGCGGTAACCTCCTGCGGCATTGTGCGCCGCTCAGGGCGGTGGAGGGGGCCCAGCAAGGGCAACCTCCGCCGCAGGAGCGTGGTGCACCCTTGACACATAGGAGGATAACCGTATGTCACAAGATGTTACGCTGTCCTGGTTCGCCGTGCTAAACCACCCGTCAGACCATGGATATACCGGGACCCCACAAGAAGTCTGCGAGCGGCTGAGGGACGAGTGGATACAGGACAGCACCACCCGAACCGGGGCTTGGGCATACTGCATTAGTGCTGCGGGATTGCACCATGTACACATGGTCCTCGAGGATGCTGTTGCTATGCGGTTTTCAACTGTTAAAAAATCCTACGCAATCGGTGCACACCTTGAGCCAACAAAGGGAACAAAAAAGCAGGCAGAGGACTATATCTACAAGCGGCATCCGTATGACGAAAAAGGCGAGGAGGTAGTTTGCGTCGTTAAAGCAGGCGAGATTCGCGGCAAACAGGGCAAGCGGTCAGACCTTGAGCGTATCCAGGAGATGCTTGAGGATGATAAAACCCCGGGGGAGATTTTGGCCGAGCAGTTCTCCTTTTATCGTTATGAAAAGCAAATCAGAAGCGCCTATTTCCAGAGAAGATTGCGGGACACACCGCCTGCCCGCGAGGTCCGGGTCCACCTGATTGTTGGAGAGAGCGGCAGCGGAAAAACAGTTCCGGATCCTTATCCCGGCACGCGGCCTTGGCTCGCCAATCGAAAGCACTGCTCATGTAATCGCCTTCCTCTTGCCATAAGTGGCGTTCTATCCGTTATTTAGATAACCACGAATCGGATGATTTTTCAAGACTTTTTCGCAAAAGAAGCCAAGTTTTTTTAGAATCCTTGGAATTCCGCGCATTGCACGGGACATGCCCGTGCTTGTTGGATGAAGACCCCACGCCCGGCAATGGCATAGTCATCGACGCCGAAACCGTCGAGAACCGCGCTGGGAATCCCCATCATCACATCGGTGGCTCTCTCTCCGCAAGGAAACGCAACACGTGTGAGGCAACGTTCAAGTAGGGTGCTTTGCGGCTTTTCCACAGCTGCGATTACCGTGACGGACGGATCGGCGAGTGCGGTCTTGAGCTTATCGGCTTCGGGCATGGCTGCGAAAGGGGAGAGCAATTCGTCGGCGTCATCCACGAACCATATGGTGCGTTCGTGCTGCGGCGATGTTCTGCCGTCGTCGGTGGTCCATTCGCTGTTCGTCTTGCGTGTGAACCGGATGGTGCAGCGACCGGATTCATAGAGACGGCTGGCGCAGCAGAGCAGCAGATTGGTTTTGCCGCTTCCGCATGCGCCAATCACGGCGATGTTGCCGTGTCCTACGTCAAGGAATGCGGTGGAGATGAGTACACCGTCGTCGCTCAAAGCAAAAGGCACATGGTGCCATGCCTCTCGCTGTGGCGCCGTCAAATCGTCTTTGCCTGCATGTGGTGCGAGCGGCGCGGAGAACAAAGGGGAGGGATTGGTGGTGCCGCTGAATGCCGATGCGGTGTTGATGGCATGCACCAAGGAATCAATGTCATGGACCGCGCTGCAGCGGAAAGGAACAGTGCGTTGGCCGTCATGACAGTAAGCGGCACCGGGGAAGGCCGGTGGAATCAAAGCTGCATCCTTGGCGCCGATCAGTTCATTCGATTGCATTTGGTCGGTGACGCGTAGGCAGATGCTCAGCGATATGTTGGCCTTCATATCGGCATGGACCTGACCCATGGGATTTTGCGTGCATACGATGAGATGCATACCCAAAGAGCGTCCGAGCGACGCCAATCGATTGAGTCGCTGCATATAGTCGGGTAGACGGTCGCGCAATGCATGGAATTCGTCAATGACCACCACGAGCCGTGCAGGGGGATGGGAAAGCTGGTCGAATCTGGAAACGCGTTCGGCACTTACCAAGGCCTCCCTGCGTGCCAATTCTTGTTCTATGGCGTTCAGCGCACGGACGGCATGGGCGAGGTCAAGATCGCAGACGTTGCCCACGGTATGCGGCAGACGCTCCAAAGCGTTGAAGGTCGATCCTCCTTTGAAATCCAGAAAGACGAAATGGAGGGTTTGAGGACTATGCCGAATCGCCAATGCCATGCACCAACTGATCAGCAGTTCGGATTTCCCCGAGCCTGTGGTCCCCGCGACCATGGCATGTGGTCCGGATGATGCCAGATCTATATGGAATATGCCATGTTCTGACATGCCGATGCTGTTCGTTGGGGAACGGACAAGCCAATTACGCACGATGGTGCGCCATATGAGCGGGTCGTTGTCCAGGCCATGCAGATGCTCAAAACTTATGGACGGCATGTCGGCGAAAAGCTGAGCATGGTCGATTTTGTTTCCGTTATGATGCGTTGGAACCGGCGAATCGCTTCCAGTAATGGTGTTGCTGTTCGTTTCTTCATGCCTGACGCGCATGATCATGGTGATGAGCATCAATGCGCTGCCGAGCAGACTCGGAGCGAGCATCGCCGCATAGAGCCAATGACGTTGCATACACATGACAATCAGCATGATGAGCTGCGCCAGCAAAGGCGCGCTCCAACTCAATACAGTGAGATGTTGTTCGCTTATACGGTGAGGGGCCTTTTTGTTCATACGGCCAGCATGGGCAAGAGCGGCGGCATGCCGCAAGCCAATATGAGGGTTGTGGTCGGAGAATGTGGGTTATCCACATCCTCCGGCGTGTCGTCAGTTTTGCTGTTCGGCCAGCGTGCCCACGGTTCCTGCGGAATGCGTGCCGTGTGAGAGTTCGGAGAAAAGCTGGATGTTCTTCGCGTCATCCAGCAGAACGCACGATCCGACCCCATCGACGTAATAGTCCGGATCGGTCCAATACACGCTTCCCGAAATGCCATCCTTGCCTGAGGCGCTTTTGAAAGCCAACGCCATCCGAAGCAGAGAGGAAGTCGATGCTTTCTCATCCACGGTTACGGAGCTCAACGCCGCTGCGGCGACCTTTTTGGTCTTGTTGAAATTCGTGAGCGTCTGTTTGGAAGCGCCCTTCTTGACGATGGCGTTGATCACCTGGCGCTGACGTGCGGCACGGCCGAAATCGCCTTGCACATCGGCATATCGCATACGGGAGAACGCCAAAGCGGTGTTGCCGTCCACGGTGTGGCATCCGGCGGTCCAGTTCATACCCGAATAAGGGTCATTCACATTCTGGTCGTAGCATAGGTCCACGCCTCCCAAGGCATCGACCACTTTGACGAGTCCGCCGAAGCGGACCATTGCCACATGGTTGATTTTCTGGCCGGTGATGTCCTCCACCTCGTTGACCAACTGTTTGCGGCTGTACAGCTGCGCCACGGCGTTGATCTTCATATAGCTCCCATCGATTTCCACCAGGGAATCGCGAGGAATGGAAATCAGCGAGGACGATCCTGTCTTCGGCTTGGTGAGTACAAGAATGGTGTCGGTTCTGAAACCTTCGACGTCGCCGGCGTCTCCGATGGTGCCCTCACGTTCGTCGGAGCCAAGAATAAGCCAGCTTTCGCCGGCGGTGTCCGCTTTGGATGTCAGCCAGGTCTGTTTGTTGAGCTGGTCATCGACCCAGTTCCAAGCGGAGAATACCCCTATTCCCAGTGCGAGAATCAGTACAAGGAAAATGGAAAGGACGATACGTCCGACGCGAGGTCTTCTTTTTGGCACGGAAGCCGTCGCTGGAGAGGATGGAACAGATCGGAGCGCCGTGGAGACGGAGGATGACCCCCGGAACTGCTGCGTTGGATTGGCCGTGCGGGTATGTTCTGGAGCGAAGGACACCGGAGATGATGAAGGGTTTCTTCTTGTCTCGCTCGTTGCCCGTGCCGCAGGCTGGAAGCTTTGCGGAACCGAGGAAGAAGGACGCGCCGTGCGTTTGGCCGGTTTTACGGATGATGCATGGTCGGAACGTTTCGCCGGTGCGAAACTCGCTGGCTGGCTCGGTGCGCTTTGCGAGCGGGAGGAATCCGTGGACGGCATGGTTTTTTTGCGTCCTGATGACGGAATGAAACTTGGTGGCACGCTCGTAGGCTCTTTTGCTCCTTTGCCTTCACTCATGGTTCCTCCAAAAAGATTCGTCCCTGCGTCATACGTTGAAAGGGGACGTGATTGCGTGGTCTACGTCAGTTCTTTGCCGGAACGGCACATACGGTCGCATTAAGGTATCGATCCGCAAGGCCGATGTACTGGCCCGTGGTCGCGTCATGAATGGAGCCGTCATCCGGGTCGACGGTGCCGCCAGTGCTTGGATCGACCAACGTGCCGTCGGATTTGGTGATCAGTCCCGTGACGGGATCGGGAGTCTCGGCAGTGGTGTCCGACTGGTTGCTGTCGGTCGTGCCGGAATCGTCGGAGCTGGCTGAATTATCTGAACTGGTGTCGGAGGAGTCGCCCGAGTTTGAATCGGCGGTATCGAAAATCGGCTTGCCCGCTCGCATCTTCTCCCAGAGATTGTCGGCTTCGTCGGTCCAGACGGAACGGTTGGGGTCGGACGGTGCTGGGACCACGGGGACGGTCTGGGTCTGCAGGTTGGTCATGGTGAAATTCTTCAGGCTCATGGCAAGTCCCGCCAAAGCCGCGGTATCAGCCATGCCTTGGGATATGTTGAGCGATTTCAGCGCGGATTTCGCCAGCTGGTACAGCTGCGCGGTATCAGTGAACAGATTCTTGCTGAGCGCCTCGCTCATCAGCTGCTTGATGAGATACTGCTGACGTGTGGTACGCGAGGTGTCGGATCCGTCTCCTATGCCGTGACGGATCCGGGCGTACTGCGTCGCCGCAACGCCGTCAAGATGGTGCATGCCCTTGTCGAGATTGAGTCCGGTGTACGGGTCGTTGACGTTCTGCGGAATGCACAGGTCCACGCCGCCGACTGAATCAATCATCTTGACCAGGCCGGCGAAGTCCACGACGATGAAGTTCTGAATATTCAACCCGGTGAGACTGTTCACGGCGTTCAGCGTGCAGCTGGCCGCCGAGGAGAGATCTCCGCCGGTTTTGTAGGCACCTGCGAAGATGGAATTGAACATGACGTTATACTGTGCGGGAATCGTGCCCTTCGACGTTTCGCACTGAGGCACGTCCACCAGGGAATCTCGTGGAATGGAGACCAGGTTGATTTCCTTGCGGTCGGCGGAGATCTGCACAATCATGGCGGTGTCGGCCTGATGGTTGCCGATGACGTCATCGAAACTGCCTCCGATGGCTTGGTTCTCCGCGCCGTCACGGGAATCCTGTCCGATCAGCACGAACTCGATCGGCTTGCCGGAGTTCGGATCGATGATGGATGCGTCCGTATTCAGGGAACCCTGGCCGATCACGCCGACCGAATTGTTCTTGATGATGCCATTGACGTCCATCCAAGTAGCGGCAGCTGCAGTGCCGACGAACACCAGAGTCGCGGCGATTGCCGCGGCGACTGCGGTCCTGACGTGATGCTGCACGCGATATCCCAGGCTGTGACGTGGTTTCGCATCCTGAAGACCATTGATGTTAGGAAGCTTATTGCCGGTTGATGACGTTGCCACGGTGTTGCCTTCCTGATTGAGATGCGCGTTTGACGCAATGCTTTTAGAACCTACCACTATCCAAATGGGCAATTATAGGGTTAATGGCCGATTTTCACCGATTCTGCGACTGTAGACCCCAGATTGGGCTGAACTTTAGCATGGATTTTCTGAAATATAGGCATTGACACGGGGAAACTTGACAAAATTACATTGCGTGTGTGTAATTTGAAGCGGTGTGAAAGTATGCGCATAAAAGGTGCGCACACAATTATGGGAGGACTCATGTGGGGCGTGACTGATGAGTCTTCTGAGAATCCGCTTGCTGAACTGTGGGGTTTGTTCAAGCGGGATGATGACGTGTCTTGGCAGCACAAAGCGCTGTGCTCGCAGACCGATCCCGAAGCATTCTTCCCGGAAAAAGGCGGTTCCACCAGGGATGCGAAGAGGGTTTGCGCCCAGTGTGAAGTCCGTGAACAGTGCCTGGAATGGGCCATCGACCATGATGAGCGTTTCGGCATCTGGGGCGGTATGAGCGAGCGTGAGCGTCGTCGCTACAAAAAAGAGCACAAGGAACGGGCTTGAAGGCATGGTGCGTCCCGTGCGTACACTTAAATTATGAATTCTAACGCCAGCAGCGATATCCAGACAATCGTGACCGATGTGCTGAACAGCAGACCGTATACGCATCGGCAGGACGTCGATATGTCCGTGGCTGCGGTGATCACCGCGCAGCATGACCTTCGATTCCTCGCTTCTACCGTTGGAGCGGTGCTTGCGCAGCGCATGCTTCCAGGAATGATCGTTATCGCCGATTGCACGGGGCAGATCGAGCAGCCCATGCAGATGACCTTCGATGTCATTCACTCATCACAGGATGTGCTTACGGAAGTGCCGGAAGCCAAAACGGTGAGGGTCATTCTGGTGGGAGTGAAGCAGGCGGCGTCCTTCATGGACGCTGTAACGCGTGCGATGGATCAGATCGGCATTGATGCCGGCATCCGCGCGTTGTGGACCTTGCATGACGATTCGCGGCCGGCGGATGACCGGTGCTTCGAGACGTTGCTGGATGCGTGGAGAAACACGCCGACAGCCGCGCTGCTCGGTGCCAAGCAGTTGGATTGGCAGGCGAAGAACCTGCACAATGTGGGTTTGTATGCCGGGCACCATGATGTCGTTTCCTTGGTGGTCGACGGCGAGCCTGACCAGGAGCAATATGACGGGCGTCAGGATGTGCTGTCGGTCTCCCTATCGGGCGCGTTGGTGCCGTTGGCTACGTTGCGTGCGTTCGAAGGGGCTGACCCCTGGTTCGGCACCTTCGCGGAATCCACGGACCTGTGCCGCCGCATATGTCTTGGCGGTGGGCGTGTCGTAGTGGTTCCCCAGGCTCGCATCGCCCACAGAAGAGCCCGATTCGAAGGAATCCGTTCCAAGAACGGGCGCCCTGTGGAAGACGAGGACGGTCGCATCGATCCGTATCTTGCCGTACGCGAGGCGAATGCCAAATACGCGTACACTGACATGCACCGTTCATGGTGGCCGTTGCTTTGGCTGTGGTCCATCATCCAGTCGTTGGGATTGGCCGTGCTTTGCTTGGCGCGCAAACAGCCGTATCATGCATGCTGCGAGCTGGCGATGCCGTGGCGTGCGCTGCTGCGTCTGCGGGGTGCTTGGCGCGCCCGTGCGCGGTTACGCAGGCAAAGCAAGGTCACGCTTAAATCGCTATCCACGCTGTCTGCGAATCATCGGCAGGTCAGGGAATGGCTCGACCGTCGCCGTGCGTTGCACGACCAGAGGGATGTCGTGCTGCTCAGTCCTCTTGAGAAGGACCATCTGCGTAAACGGTTGCTGCGTAGATGGGGATTGGCCTTCGGCGAGGCGCTGATTGCCGGCATATGGATAGTCGTGCTGTATTGGGACGTGCTTCGTTCCGTATGTTCGGGTGCGTCGATGTATTCCGCACAGCTGTTGCCCACGGGCGCGAGCTTCACCCAGTTGCTTCATACCGCGACCATGTCATGGTCGTATGCCTCAGGCACGGGCATCAGTGCGCCTAACGCGCCATGGCTGTTGGTGCTTGCGCTGGCGTCGGTGCTCACTGGTGGACATGTTGCCGGAGCTGTCGGACTGATGTTCTTCCTTGCAGCCCCGCTCATGGTGTTTTCCTTCTGGGCGCTGGCCGGCATCTTCACCCGCTCGGATGCGGTGCGCTGCGTGGTCGCGTTGGCGTGGTTCGCGTTGGCGTTGTCCATGGGACTTTATGATGACGCGGATGTCACGATGCTGACGGTCATGGTGTTTCTTCCGGCCGCTTTCGCCTTCTCGTTCCGTGCGGTCGGCATGTATCGGACGGAGGATCTGGTCAATCCCCACGCGTCGGTCCAGGCGGCGGCGGTTGCGGCGCTGTGTTTCATTCCGGTCGTCGCCGCGCAGCCGCAGTTGTTGCTGCCGCTGATGCTCACCTTCCTGGGATTCCTGCTGTTCGTCCGCTCCCATAAGCCCGCGTTGCTTCTGATTCCGCTTCCGGCGGCGTTCGTATGCGCGCCGACGTTGGTCAATGCCGTTCGTTTCGCTTCCGACGGTACATGGCGTCAGCTGTTCGGCAGCGTCATGCTGCCCTCCTCCGCGCATGATGGCAAACCGGTCGTCGCGAATCTGTCCGATCTGTTGCTGCGGGTGTTCGGCATCGGCGCCGACGGTGGCGCATGGCGGTATGTGGCGGTTTCCATACTGGCGTTGATCGTATTGCTGGCCGCGGTGTCATTGGTGTTGCCTTTCGTGCTGCGCGTGTCCCGTATGATGTGGATCGCCGTGTTCGCGGGATTGGCGGCGGCCTTGCTGTCCGCGGCGATTGCGGTGGCCGTCGATGTGGATGGTCCGGTCTCCGGTTCCATGCTTCCGGGAACCACATATGCGATGATGGGCTTGCTCGCCTGCATCTGCATGATGTCGGGCGGCGCGGTTCGACGTTTCGTCATGCTGAGACAGCATGAGAAGACCGGCGCCGTCGAAATCGAAGGACGTGGCTCGAAGGCAGTGTCGATTGCCTCGCATGTGGGTCGTGCCGTATTGGTTTGCCTGCTGGCCGTCTCCGTCGTGGCCTGTGCGGGATTCAACTATGTCGAATGCGATCACAGCCAGGTAAAGACCAGCGATGCTGGACTGCCGATGGTGGCGACCGATTTCCTTGGGCAGGATGATGCACGTCGCGTGCTTGCCTTGCGTGCCGATAGCGCCGAATCGGTCAGCTACAGTGTGATGCGTACCGGTCGTGGCGACTTGATTGACAGCTCTCCCGCGCAACGCGTCGAAGTGGTTTCGGGACGTTCCGACGGGTCCAGCAGAACCATTGCGCAGGATTGCGCCCAGTTGCTGGCCAATGCCGATTCCGATGCCATCAACGAGCTTGGCAAGTTGGGTTTCGGCGGCATTTACGTTATCAAGCAGAACGGCGACAAAGCGCAGCGAGAGGCCTCGAACCAGCTCAATTCGAACATTGGAGCCTCCGACGGGACACAGAATGTCGTCAGTCTGGATAATGGCACGTATTATCGTTTGACGGTTCAGGATCTATCCAAGCAGCATATCGATCGAAGCGGGCTTGATAAGGCCGGCTCAAGTGTGTGGCGTCGTTCATGGCTGTGGTGCATGGGCGTCGTTCTTGTAGCGTATTGCCTGGTGGCGCTTCCGCGCATTCGTCGTCAGGGTCTGGAGGAAGCATGAGCAGACATTCTCGTCCCAATACGCCTTTGCGTATTGCGCTTGCCGTAATCTCGGTGTTGCTCATCGTGGTCCTGATGGCCGTGACGCTCATATACCGGCCATCATGGCTGCATGTGGACACGCCCACGGTGGAACGCTCCTCGGTGGGTCGTACCGTCAGCCCCCGGCAGCGGCAGACGTACTGCCCGTCTCGCATGACCATTGCCGATACCGATGCCTATGGAGATAGCGAATACCAGGCATCCAACGGCAATATCGCGTCTTCCGCGAGATACGCCGCCTTCGGTTCGGTGTTCCATTCATCCGTCGCCTCGATGGGAGCCGACATGACGGCATCCGTGTCGATGCTGGACAAAAAAGACGACTCGTCCGATGACATCTTTGTGGCTTCCGGCAATGTCGATGACGGCTCCCGATTGCAAGACACGCGTCTGCTGACGGCTTCGAACGGTACCGGCGCGGTTTCCTCAGTGATGTCATGGGCCACGGACGGTGATTTGAAGGGCGTATCAGCAGCCTCCTGCGTCGTGCCGGCGCTGAAACAGGCGTTCCTGCTTTCCGGTACGAAGACCGGCTTGACGCAACAGCTTGTTGTGGCCAATCCCTCCGCCAAGGACACATCGGTGACCATCAGAATCTGGGGCTCCGACAAATCCGGCGCGCTGGCGCTCTCCACCGGATCGACGCTGACCGTGGCCTCAGGCAAAGAAACGGTACTGAATCTTTCCGCAGCTGCTTCCGGCCAAGACGCGCTGTATGCCACGGTGACTGGAACTGACACTCCTGTGGCCGCAATCGTCCGCACCGTCTCCATGGACGGATTGACCCCAAGGGGATCGGATTATGCGCTTCCGAATAACGCTTTCGCGAAATCTCTGGCCCTCTACGGCTTGAATGGCGGAGATCATGCGACACTGTACCTGTATACGTCCCGCAAAACGGATGTCACCGTATCCTGGATCGACTCCAAGGGGGCACAGCAGACCAATCAGCAGGAGCTGAAGGCGAACCGCGCGTCCGCCATCGATCTTGGAGACGTTCCAAAATCCGCTACCGGCATCGCCATAGCCGCTTCCGAACCGGTGTCTGCCACGGCGAAGATTTCAGACGATGGCCCCGATGGACAATCCGATTTCGCCCTAGTCAATGCGTCCGCTCCGGCGAAGATCTCCGCCATCGCGGTTCCTGACCAATCCACCGCGACGGTAGGCTTCGTCAACACCGCGGATGAGGATCGGACAGCGATCATGACGGCTTACGACACGGACGGCAAACAAGTGGACAGGCGTGAAATCGCCATCCGTCCCTCGGCTTCGACGTCGGTGCGCATCGCCGATATTAATGATGGCGATGTCGCCGCCATCCGTTTGAAGGATCCCGCCCAAGCCGTGGTCTGGAATCTTCGTGTCGGACAGAAAGATGTGTCCGGTGCGAAACTCGCCGGACTTGCCATCATCGGCGCCGTCGATTTGAAGGAGGCCAGAGAGCAGATCTGGGCGAATCAGGATATGACTGTTGTCCGTTGAAAGTCACATGCCCCAATCAGGATCTATTTCTTCCGGACGGCGTCCGTAGATTTCCGCCAGACGTGAGACCACCTCGTCCCTGATTGCGAATTGCAGGTCCATACGGTTACGGGCATGCGATTGCAGCGGCATACGGTACAGCACGATACGGGGTGGAATGCCGTGCCCGGCGGGAAATGACTGCGATCCAAGATGCGGAACGTCCTCCCAAGGCGCGGGATCGGATGGCGGAACATCCTCCACAGCGAATTGGACCGGAGCTATGAGCTCAGGCCATGCCCCGTTGAGTCTGCGGATTTGCGCCACCAGCATATCGTCGAACATACCGCTTCTGGTACGGTACCGGGGCAGTCTGGTACCAAACATGGGCGTACGCGTGCCACGTCCATGGCGGTTGCGGTATATCGGGGTCTCCCAAGGCATCTGTTGCATGGTTTCTACCTTATCAGGGCTTATTCGAAACATGCGATACCATGGTATGGGCTGCTCGACAAGGGGAGAAATGATCATGGCGGATATTTCCGTACCTTATTGGAACATCGTTGATGTCAACATGCTGTGCGAAGGCGCGCGGCTGATTGGGTTTGACCTCGACAACACGTTGGCGCGGTCCAAGAAACCTATGAAAGCGGACATGGCCGAATGCTTCGCTGCATTGACATCATTGATTGACGTCGCGGTGATCACCGGCGGCAAATACTCGTTGCTGCAAAGTCAGGTGGTGGACAGGCTGTCCGACCATGCCGACAAGTCGAAACTTCACCTCATGCCGACCAGCGGAACCCGCTACTACCGGTGGGACGGGCAACGGTGGGGGAAAGTGTTCTCCCACGATCTAAGCGACGAGGACCGTGCCAAGGCGAAGGAATCGCTGGAACGGAATGCTCGTGAGCAAGGCATTTGGGCCACTCATGTCTGGGGCGAGCGCATCGAGGACAGAGGCAGTCAGATCACCTTTTCCGCATTGGGGCAGCTTGCCCCCGTCGAGGCCAAGGAGGCTTGGGACCCCACCAACGAGAAGAAGAACCGATTGGCCTGTGCGGTTGCTGCCGAACTACCGAATCTTGAAGTAAGACCTGGAGGCTCCAGCAGTGTTGATATCTCGCAGCGTGGCGTCGATAAGTCGTTCGCCGTCCGTGAACTCGCGGATATTCTCGATATCGAGGTCGGCCAGATCGTGTTCATCGGAGACCGGATGGAACCCGACGGCAATGATTATCCCGCGGCGAAGGCCGGCACAAGGGCTGTCAAAGTGAACGGTCCCGCGGATACCGTGAAATTATGCGGCGAGATCATTGCCAGATTGTCCCGATGACGGAGCCGGCGTGAATCTGATGGCGGGTTCATTCGCGCATATGGCGAATCTGTTGTTCCCACGAGGCTGTGCGGGATGCGACAAGCCTGATGACGTGTTGTGCGATGCCTGTCTTGCGTCATTCGACTGCGAACTGTCCCAACCATTGGAAACGGCTGAGATGGGTCGATGGTTCGCGTGCGGATGGTATCGGGGTGCCGCCAGACAGTCGATTCTGACATGGAAAGACCACGGAGACGAGGAATGCGACCGTCCGTTCTCGGATGCGTTGTGCAGGCTTGCGGAACGCGCCGGTGTGATTGACGCCATGGATGGCGTTCGTGAGATCTGCGATACCATACTGGTCGTTCCCGCGCCGTCGTCGATTGCTTCCATGCGTCAGCGCGGACGACGGCACATGATGCCGCTGGCAAAACGGTTGTCGGCGTTTCTACGGTGCCGGACAGGTTTCCGCGTACAGGTATGCGATGCGTTGACGAACAAAGGAATCAAAGGCAAATCCGTCGAGACCAAGGGCACGGAACAGAGGGCGCAACGCCTTAAGGGGCATGTCATGGTTCGTCCGGGCGTCACCCTTCAAAACAAGGCGGTGATTCTGGTGGATGACATCGTCACCTCTGGAGCCACCATGCGTCGTTGTGTTGACGCTCTAACTTCACAGGGAGCTTTGGTCATTACCGTGCTGGCGTTGGCACACACTCCGGCCGGCAGACCTTTGACGGCGTAAATCGTCACTCGTCATCGGAAATGTGATATTTCGGCAAAGTGATTTCGAAATCGGCGCCGCGCGGATCATCCACCACTCGTACCGTGCCGCCATGCAACTGCGCCGCCCATCGGGCGATTGACAGTCCAAGACCGGTTCCTCCCGATTCGGTACCTGGTCCCGTCTTGCCTTTGACGAATCGACGGAAGATATCGGACCGCGCTTCTTGGGGAATCTGCGAGCCGAAGTTGACGACATTCGTCACAATCGTGCCGAAATCCTTGTTTTCATGCGCTTCGATGAGCACCGCGGTATTGTCTGCGGAGTGTTTGAGCGCATTGGCGATGATATTGGTGAACAACTGGCGCAGACGATCCTGATCGCCTTCCATTTCGATGTCGTCGGGCACGTGGATTTCGATATTGTGGGCATGCCCGGCATCGGCGATTTCCAACGGTTCCACGGTTTCGTCGATGAAATCCGCGAAATTGAATTTATCGATCTGCAGGCTCGCCGCACCGGCTTCCATGCGGGACAAATCAAGCAGAAACGCGATCAGATCCGACAAACGGTGCGTTTGGTTGAGAATGCTTTCCAGATTCGATGGGGTCGGTTCCACAACGCCGTCGGCCATGTTCTCGACCATGGCCTGCAACGCGGATACAGGCGTACGTAGCTCGTGGCTCACATTGGCCACCATGTCCCGTCTCATCTGGTCGGCATGCTGCAGTTCCTCCGCCATCTCATTGAAAGACAAAGCCAGCTGTCCGACTTCGTCGCGGCTGTTGGCATCGACATGCACCCGGACGGTGTAGTCGCCGTCCGCCATAGCTTCCGCGGCATCCCGCATCTCGCGCAGGGGAGAGGTGAGTCCCCTAGAGAAGAAATAGGTGATGCCCAAAGCCACGGCAAGGGTGATCGGCATGGCTATCCACAGGCTCAATCCGACTTTGAGCAGGAACCAAGCCATGATGAATGCGATGATGGTGGAAATGGTGATCAGCACGCTCAATTCCATTTTGAGCGAAGAGAACAAACCAATAGGGCGTTCGGTATCCAACGGATTGACCGAACGCCCTGGTTTTGAATCAGTGGTACGCATACCACCAAATCTTAGCGCATCATACTATTCTTCCGGCGGTTCGAACGCGTAGCCTACGCCATGCACGGTTCGAATGGTCTTCGAACCCAGCTTGTGACGTAGCGCCTTGACATGCGAATCCACAGTACGGGTGCCGGACGCATCCACCCAATCCCACACTTCCTCGAGCAGCTTCTCGCGAGTGAGCACGGACTTCGGCTTGCGGGCCAAAGTGGCCAGCAAATCAAATTCCGTTGGGGTCAAATGCACCTGCTCCCCATTGACGGTGACGATACGCTGGGCCGGATCGATGACCAGAGAGCCGAAATCAAGCAGTTTCTCGTTTTCGGAGTTCTTGGCGATGACCTTCGCCCTGTCCACACGACGAAGTAGCGCCTTGCACCGGGCGATGAGCTCGCGCATGGAGAACGGCTTGGTCATGTAATCGTCGGCTCCGGCACCAAGACCGATGACCTTGTCGGCCTCGTCGTCTCGCGCCGTCAGAATCAGCACAGGCACAGGACGTTCAGCCACGATGCGCTTGGTGGCCTCAAGACCATCCATCACGGGCAGCATGATATCCATGATGACCAGATCCGGACGGAGTGTGGAAGCGGCCTGGACGGCGCTGGCGCCGTCGGAAGCCACGCGCGCGGTCCAACCCTCCGCAGTGATGCGCTGCGCGATGGCGGTGGCCAAGGTCGGTTCATCCTCGACCACCAGAACGGTACGTGGAATTACTGTGGATTGTGCTGATGAATTGAGCATAGCGTTCCGCCTTTCTCAGAGTTCCGGCTTCAAGAATACTGCTCCCAGTGCCGGAACGGTGATTTTCGCGGACCAATCACGGGAATGATACTCACCCTTGACCGCCTTGAAGGTGCCGTTGTGAATATCGGAACCGCCGTACTTCTTATCGTCCGTGGTCAGCACTTCGGTCCACTTGCCGCCCTTGGTGAGCGGAACCTGGTAATCCTCCCATGCCTCGCCCGAGAAGTTCACGACAACGACCATCTGCTCGCCATCCTTGCCGATACGCACGAAGCTGAGCGTGTTATGGTCGGCGTCATCGCTGGTCAGCCATTGGAATCCGGCAGGATCGAAGTCCTGGCTCCACAATGCGGGAGACGCCTTGTACAGGGTGTTCAGGTCGGCGACGAGCTTCTGTACGCCACGGTGGTCAGGCCAATTGAGAGCATCCCAATCCACCGAACCGTCATGATCCCATTCGCCGTACTGCGCCACCTCATTGCCCATGAAGGAGAGCTTTTTGCCCGGATGGGCCCACTGGTAGGCGAACAGCGCGCGCACGCCGGCATAGCGCTGCCAGTCATCGCCCGGCATCTTGCCGAACAGCGAGCCCTTGCCGTACACGACCTCGTCGTGGCTGATCGGCAGCACATAATGCTCCGAGTATGCGTACACCATGGAGAAGGTGATCTCGTTGTGGTGCCACTTACGGTTGATCGGCTCCTCGTGCAGATACTGCAGGGTGTCGTGCATCCAACCCATGTTCCACTTGAGGCCGAAGCCCAAACCGCCGGCATCGGTCGGTGCGGTGATGCCGGGATACGCGGTGGATTCCTCGGCGATCATCATGATGCCCGGATTGTTCTTGTACGCGGTCGCCGTGGCTTCCTTGAGGAAGTCGATGGCCTCGAGGTTCTCTCGTCCACCGTAGATGTTCGGATGCCACTGGCCCGGCTTGCGGCTGTAATCCAAGTACAGCATCGAGGAGACCGCGTCCACGCGCAGCGCGTCGATATGGTACTCGTCCAGCCAGAAGCAGGCGTTGGCCACCAGGAAGTTGCGCACTTCGCGGCGTCCGAAATTGAACACGTAGGTGCCCCAATCCGGATGCTCGCCACGGGTCGGGTCCGGATCCTCGTACAGAGGCGTGCCATCGAATCTGCCAAGGGCGAACGCGTCCTTCGGGAAATGCGCCGGAACCCAGTCCATGATTACGCCGATGCCGGCCTCGTGCATCTTCTCGACGAGATACTTGAAGTCGTCAGGGCCGCCAAGGCGCGAATCAATCGCGTAATAGCCGGTTACCTGATAACCCCACGAGCCGGAGAAGGGATGCTCGGCCAGCGGCATGAATTCCACATGGGTGAAACCTTCCTTCTGGACGTAGGGGACCAGCTTGTCGGCCAGTTCGCGATAGTTCTTCACATCCTTGCGCCAGCTAGAGGCATGGACCTCGTAGATGCTGACCGGACCGTTGTGCGGGTCGGTCTTGGCTCGCTGGTCCATCCAGTTCTCGTCATGCCACGCATGGACGGAGTCGACGACGATGGAACCGGTGCGCGGCGGAATCTCATGCGAACGCTCCATCGGATCGGCCTTCATGACCCATTCGTTGTTGGCGTTGAGGATCTCATACTTGTAAATCGTTCCCGCTTCGACACCAGGAATGAATAGCTCCCAGACTCCAGAGGAGCCCAGTTCACGCATGGCGTGGGTGCGTCCGTTCCAGCCGTTGAAATCTCCCACCACACGTACCGCATGGGCATTCGGAGCCCACACGGTGAATGCGGTGCCCACCAGCTGTTCGCCCTTGACGCCGTCATTGGAGCCCAACGGATCGTCATAGCGCAGCACGCGCGCTCCCAAAGCCTCCCAAAGGCGCTCATGGCGTCCCTCGCCAAACAGGTACATGTCCAAATCGCCGATGGTGGGCAGATAACGGTACGGGTCGTCGGACACCACGGTGGAACCGTCTTCATATTCGGTGCTGATGCGATAATCGGGCACGTCGAAGCCGTCATCGGTCTTGATGGCCGGAATGAGTGCCATGAAAACGCCATTGTGTTCATGCACCGCCTGGGTTCGGGCATTTTCGGTGATGATCGTCACGGATTTCGCCAACGGACGAAGCACGCGGATCGTGACGACATCCTCATGCTCGTCGGGACCGAGATGCCCGCCGAGCACCTCGTGTGGATTGTAGAACGTACCGTTGCTTACTGCATCCAGGTCGCCCTGTGCAACAGGAACGGCAACGCTATCTTCTTTGATCTTGGATTCTGTAGCCATGGGAAAAGTGTAAGCATGAAATGCTTGAAAATTGGCCCGTGTCGCGTCTTTTTTTGGTTTTTTGGCGGATTTTTAGGCAAGTCCAACCCTGATGGCACAATAATTCGGGTTTTGTGTAAGCTTTTCACGGAGGATTCATGGGTTACAAGGTCGGCGACATGGTCGTCTATCCGCGTCACGGCGCAGCGAAGGTGGAGGCCATCACCGAGCGAACGGTCAAGGGTGTGACCCGAGAATATCTGCAGCTGTCGGTGCTGTCGTCCGACGGGCTGGTCATCAATGTTCCGGTGGAGAACGCCAAGAAAGTGGGTGTCCGAGACATCGTCGGCGCCAAGGAGGTCGCGAAGGTCTTCGAGATTCTGCGTACTCCGATCATCGAAAAGGAAATGAACTGGTCCCGCCGGTACAAGCTGAACGTCGAGAAGATCGCCACCGGCGATGTGAACAAAATCGCCGAAGTCGTGCGAGATCTCGCCCAGCGTGATGTCGACGAGCATGGGCTGTCCGCCGGTGAGAAGCGCATGCTCACCAAGGCTCGCAGCATCCTGACTTCCGAGATCGCGTTGTCGGAGCATCTTGATGAGAATGAGGCCCAGCGTCTGCTTGACGTGAACCTTGGTTATGAACCGCCGCGCCCTGGCGACGAGGATCATCACACCGAAGCTCCTGAAGAGGCGGCCATGGACACTTTGGCACGCGTTGAGGCGGAGAACAAGAAGTCCAAGAAGAAGTAAGGGAATTTCCATGCGTATCGGTCAGGGATTTGACGCCCATCGATTCGCGTCCCATGATGCAGGCAAGCCGTTATGGCTTGCCTGTTTGCGTTGGGATGGTGACGGCATCGAAGGTGATTCGGACGGTGATGTCGCAGCCCATGCGTTGATTGACGCGTTGCTTTCCGCAGCCGGATTGGGTGATATAGGCATGCTTTTCGGTGTCGGTTCCGATTCCGCCGGTGCCGGCAAACACGGCGACGAAATGCTCCGCGCGACGGTTGCGTATTTGCGTGCGCATGGCATGAGGCCGGTGAGCGCAAGCGTGGTCGTCGTGGCCAATCGTCCGAAAATCGGCAAGCGTCGTGACGAGGCGCAACAGGCGTTGAGCCATGCCATCGGCTGTGAAGTGTCGCTGACGGCCACCACTACCGACGGCATGGGATTCACCGGCTCGGGCGAGGGCATCGCAGCCATCGCCAACGCCTTGGTGGAACCGATCGGTTGATATTCTCGCTACCTGCGGCGTGCCGATTCGATTATTTTGGCGACAATCCAGAACAGTGTGGAAATCGTCACGATGATGAAGCTTGGGGGAGCGGGGAACATGGCGGAAACCAACAGCCCACCCCAAATGGAGATCAAACAGATCACGGTGGAGACGACCATCGCGGCGAACGGGGACCGTGAGATGATGTTCGCAGTCGCGGCGGGCGTGACCACAAGAGCGAATATCAGCAATGTGCCCACGGCGGGCACCGCGATGGTGATCACACCGGCCATAATGGCCATGAAGCAGATGTTCATGAGATTCACCGGCACGCCTTTTGCCTGCGCCACCTGTTCATCAAGCGAGCTGAACAGCAGCGGTCGATAGATAACGGCCAAAACGGCCAGCAACAACACGTCGAAAACCGCAAACCCGACGATCTGCCCGTCCGTGATCGTCAGGATGGAGCCGAAAAGAATCGATTGCATCTGCTGCGAGGCGGAACTGGACAAGCGTGCGAAAAACAGACCCATGCCTGTGGCGAACGCCAATACGGTTCCTGTGGCGATTTCGCGTTGCGATGCCTTTTTGCCCAATGCGCCGATCACCAATGCTCCGCCGAGAGCGAACACGCCGAGACCGGCACTGACCGGCAGACCCAACAGCACGGCTCCGGTCGCTCCTGGCAGTCCGATGTGCGCCAGCGCATGCGCGGCGAACGTGGAATGACGGGCGATGGTGAAGTAACCCATCACTCCAGCGGCCAAGGCGATGCACAGGCCGGCGAGGAAAGCGTTTGTCATGAATGGCGCGGTCAGCGTGCCCATCCAATCCGGATCGAAGGAGAAAGCGGTTTCGTTCATGATCATGCCTCCTGCGAAATGCGGTTGTGTCGGTGGAATCTTGCGATTTCCTCCGGCGCGTGGGCGTCGACGTCAATGTCATCAGGCTCATCCTCGCTTGGAGTGACGAACATATCTCCTTGGGGAGTGGTGACCACCTGCACCGTGGTGCCATATAGATGGGTGAGCAGCTTCGAATCCAGCACCTCGTTCATCTTCGCATAATGCGGATGCCCGTCGAGCAGATATACGGCACCGGTGAGAATCGGCAGAAGCATGTTCAAATCGTGCGCCACTACTTGAATGGACATGCCGAGTTCTCGGTTGAGTTTGGCGAGCACGTGCACCGTGGCACGTTGGCTGGCCAGATCAAGATTGGCGAGCGGTTCATCCAACATGAGCAGTTGGGGGTCCGACACCAGCGCCTGCGCGATGGCGACGCGTTGCCGCAGGCCTCCCGAGAGCTCCGACAGCCGGTATCTCGCCTTGTCCTGCATGTCGACGAATTCCAGCGCATTGCGTACTTTGTCTTTTTGCAGGCGGGTGATGGGATGAATGCCGAACCTTGCCCCGGTCAGGCCAAGCAGCACCGACTGTTCGGCGGTGATGTTCGATTCGATGTCGGATGCGTAGCTCTGCGGCACATACCCTATACGGTGATTCATGGCGCCGGCCGGCTTGCCGAGTACGGTTATGCCGCCGTGGGCGATGGGAATCAATCCGAGTTCGGCCTTCATCATGGTGGTTTTCCCGGCTCCGTTGGTGCCGACGATGGCTGTCACCGAGCCTTGCGGGATACGGAAGGTGCCATGCTGCCAGATGATGTGTCCGCCGCGTGAGACCCCTGCGTCGTCGAATTCGATACAGAATGATGCCTTGTCGTGCATGGCTCGCTCCCTTGATAAGTCAACGATAGTATTCTCACAAACGGTGTTGACAATCATTCTCAATAAGAAGCATGCATGGACGATGAAAAGTCTCATGATGAATCCGCCTGGATCGTAACTGTTGCTGGGAAAAAGAATTCGCCGATGTCGGGGAATTGCTCGACATCGGCGAATCGGGGGAGGGAGGATGACCGTGGCTTTATTTACCAGGATCCGTCTGCCCTGTGTTGTCCGGCGTTGCGGCGTCGGAATCGGAGTCGGGATTGTCGTTCGACGGCTGCTCGCCATTCGATTCAGAGGGAGAGACGTCCGAATCTGATGATGTCGCATCATCTTTGGAGGAAACCGCCTCATTCATTTGCTTGATGAGCTGCGCGATCCATGAGATCAGGCTTTTGCTGTCGGCCGGCATCTGTTCCGTGACGTCGATGACCGGCACATCGGATTTGTGTGCGGTGCCGGTCAGAATATTTGTGGCATCATCCGCCTTCTGAACATTGTTGATCAGCATATCCACTTGATGCCCCTCCAGAATCTTCTGGAAGTCCTGGAGTTCCTTGGACGAGGGCTGAGAGCCTTCCGAGATGGACTGCGTGTAGCTTTCGGGAGTCTTATCGGATAGGCCCATGTCGCTGAGCAGATAATATGCGACCGGCTCGGTGGCTGCGTAGGAGACGTTCCTATGTGTATCGGAGAACTCTTTCATGCTTCTCTCGATTACCGTCTCGCGTCTGTTCCACGCCTTGAGTTTGTTTGTGAAATATTTCCTTTGCTTGGGCATGATGCGGCTGTAGGTGTCGGCAAGCTCCTTCGCCATGGCGTTGCGTGCGTCGCTGGAGAACCAGAGATGGGGATTGTCTCCCTCAACGGCTCCGACCATTTGCGCGGCCGAAACGGAAACGGTGTCTCTTTCCAGGTTTTTTGTGGCCCAGGAGTCGTATCCCGCTCCGTTGGACACGACGACCTGTGCCTTCTGCAGGGTGTCGACAGCAGTGGTCTTCGGTTCGAACGTGTGGGCGTCCTCTGTTGTGGAGGACAGAATCGAGGTGACTTTGACGTGCACGCCGCCGATCTGCTCCGCCAAAGCCCCCCACTGGTTGACCGACGCCACCACGTTGATCGGGGTGGTCTGCTCCTTTGGTGCGTCGGGTGCCGTTGGTTGATCGGGCTCCGAAGAAGCGCCAAAGCAGGAAGCGGTGCCCAGCACAGTGCACAATGTGATTCCCGCGGCAAGGATGCGGAAAAATGGACGCTGGTGAGAGCGCATGTCGATTGCCTTCCTCTTGGGTCGTCCGTCGTTTCGGTCGCGTCCATCTCATATAGCACATGCGCGACTTACGACTGAAACCAAGATAGCCTACGATACTTGCAAATGCCAATACGACAAGCGACTTAGCGAGGAAGTGGACCACATGGGAACAAGGATTGATGGCAAAAAGGTGGCGGCACGGACCAAGGCGGACCTCGCCAAACGCGTGGAACTGCTGAAGGCGAGGGGAATCCAACCTGGGTTGGGTACCATTTTGGTCGGATCAGACCCCGGCTCCGTGAAATATGTCGCCGGCAAACATGCCGATTGCGCCGAAATCGGCGTGAATTCCATCAAGCGCGAGCTGCCTGAGAATGCGACGTTCGATCAGGTCGCCGATGCGGTCCGCCAGCTCAATGCGGATCCCGCCTGTACCGGATATATCGTGCAGTTGCCCTTGCCAAGGGGAATCGACGAGAACGCCATCATCGATCTGATCGATCCCAAGAAGGACGCCGACGGGATGCATCCGTATAATCTCGGCGAACTTGTGCTGCATGCCCGAGGAGACATCACCACGCCGTTGCCATGCACGCCTCGCGGCGTGATCGAGCTGTTGCGCGCCTACGACATCGATTTGGACGGCAAGGAGGTGTGCGTGCTGGGCCGTGGCATCACCATCGGCCGCACCATCGGTCTGTTGTTGACTCGTAAGGCGGTCAACGCCACCGTCACGCTGTGCCATACGGGAACCAAGGATGTGCGTGACCACATGCGACGGGCCGATGTGATCGTCGCAGCCATGGGAGTGGCTGGTTTCGTCAAACCGGAAGACATCAAGGAAGGGTCGATTCTCGTCGACGTCGGAGTATCCCGCGTGTTCGACGAGGAATCCGGCCGATACAAGGTCAAGGGTGATGTCGATAAAGCCTGTTACGAGAAGGCTTTGGCATACACGCCGAATCCTGGAGGCGTAGGGCCGATGACGCGTGCCATGCTGCTGCAGAATGTCGTGGAGATGGCCGAACGTCAGTTGTGAGTTTCGCGATAGTGCTTTCGGGCGTGTCGTGACATGCGACACGCCCGATTTTTGTGCATGGCTTCTTGTAGACTTTCGCCTTGTGTGTATTTGCGCACACGTATAACTGAAGAACGATTTTATCCATCCACTATTTTGTAAGAAACCACATTAATGGCAGAGAACAATAACGAAGTCGCCAAGGTCGCCATCAACGACATCGGC
>OLSX01000646.1_pt1 | contig 34737 bp, 36 predicted proteins | sample 1673141 | NCBI WGS metagenome assembly OLSX01 (sample SAMEA3136759, study PRJEB25190) | human gut metagenome | biome: human gut; feature: human-associated habitat; material: faeces | place: Austria | collected 2013 | reverse complement strand
GGAAAAATCCGGCGGCCGCGTTTTCGATCGGTTATTCGATCGGTTGTTTATTTTAAATGTGTGATCCCTTCCAGCGCCAGAAGGCGGCGCTTTGTCTCCAGCCCGCCGGCATAGCCCGTGAGCGAGCCGTCCGCGCCGATGACGCGGTGGCAGGGGATAAGGATCGGCAGCGGGTTGCGGTGGTTTGCCATGCCGACGGCGCGCGCTGCCTGCGGGCTGCCGATGGCGGCGGCGATCGCGCCGTAGCTGCGTGTCTCGCCGTAGGGGATCGTGCGCAGCGCCGCCCACACGCGCAGCTCGAACGCCGTGCCGCGCGGATCGAGCGGCAGGTCAAACGTGCGCCGCGTGCGCGCGAAGTATTCGTGCAGCTGCGCCTCGGCCGCGTCAAGCAGCGCCGAAGCGTCCCGCGCGCCCTCAGCGCCGAAGCGGACGGCCGTGACAGCGTCCGCCGACGCGGTGAGCGTCAGTGCGCCGATGGGCGTCTCGATTGTGCGCGTGCTCACGCCTCGATCACCAGATTTTCCACGCCGGACTTTTCAAACTCATCCATATATTCATCCATGCGCGCGTTGAGCTCGGTCAGATCGGCGGGCTCGCCGTCGAGACAGCCGAGATCGCGCCGCGCGAGCTCCTCGGCCAGAATGTCGAAAAACACGGCGTCCTCATAGTCGGCGATGGCCTCGTGGATGCCGCCGTTTTCGTAAGCCTGCGAGGGGAAGATATGCCCCTGCCAGCGGGAGATGAGCGCGCTCATGCCGTTTCTGGCGCACAGCGCAAAGAGCTTCTCCTGCAAAATATCATAGTCCTCAAACCGGTCTTTCTCGCGCGTGGAGTTAAGGATCCAGTTGCCGATATAGACGAGATCCAGCAGCCGCCGGAACTCCTTGTCGGTGAGCTCAATGTTCATCCGGTCATCCCTCCCGACGGGAGCAGCGCCCCCGAAAAATGGCTGGCATCCGCAGCGGTCGGCGGCGGATGCGCTTGTGCTACCATTATAGCAAACGGTGACGGGAAATTCTACACCATTTTTCTGTTGCGAAGTTGGACAAAACAGTATATAGTAATAGAATCGCACAATTATGCAAAGGAGGCGGCGTATGCAGGTCGTTATCACGATCGAGGGCTCTCAGGCGGATGTTCTGGAGCAGGAGCCGGACGAACAGGTGCAGTTTTCGACCGACGGGGAGTATAGCTGCGTCGACGGCTGCGGCATGCTCACCTATCCCGAGAGCGAGCTGACCGGCATGGCCGGTACGCTCACCACCATCACCTTTACGCCGTCAAACGCCGTGCTCAAGCGCACAGGCGCTGTCACGAGCCGGATGGTCTTTGCCCCCGGCACGCGCAACACGTTTTTGTACCAGACGCCGTACGGCACGAGTACGGTCGGACTGGAAACGCAGCGCTACCGCTCCACGCTCGGCGAGCGCGGCGGCGTGCTGGAGCTGCTGTATGTTGTGGATTTTGACCACGCCTGCGCCAACCGCAACCGGCTCAGGATCACCGTCAGAGAACAATAAAGATTATAGAATAGAGGGTAACTGATTATGGCCAATCGAATCGAACAGGCACGCGCCGCTGTGGATGCGTGCATCCGGGAAGCATATCTGCGTGCCGTCGCCGCGGGCGAACTGCCCGAGGGCGCGGAGATCCGCGGCAGCGTTGAGCAGCCGAAGGACACCGCCAACGGCGACTTTGCCGCAAACCATGCCATGGCATCGGCCAAGACCATGCACATGGCGCCGCGCAAGATCGCCGAGGCGCTCATCGCGCACATGGAGCTCGGCGGCTCATGGTTTTCCGGCGTTGAGGCGGCAGGCCCGGGCTTTTTGAACTTCCGCCTGTCCGACAAGTGGTATCAGGACGTGCTGTCCGCCGTCGAGAGCTCCGGCGCGGACTACGGCCGCGTGGACGACGGTCACGGGGAGAAGGTCATGGTGGAGTTCGTGTCCGCCAACCCCACCGGCCCCATGACGATCGGCAACGCACGCGGCGGCGTGCTCGGCGACGCGCTCGCGTCCGTGCTCGAGCGCGCGGGCTACAATGTCTGGCGTGAGTTCTATGTCAATGACGCCGGCAATCAGGTCGACCTGTTCGGCAAGTCCATCGAGGCGCGCTACCTCCAGCTCATCGAGGGTGAGGACGCGGTCGAATTCCCGGACAACGGCTACCACGGCGACGACATCAAGGCGCTCGCCAAGCTCATCTACGAGCGCGACGGCGACAAGTACCTCACCGTGCCGAGCGCCGAGCGCTGCGCGGCGTTCGTGGCCTTCGGTCTGCCGTACAACATCGCGCGCATGCAGCGCGACCTTGAGCGCTACCGCATCCACTTTGACCAGTGGTTCCTCGAGAGCAGCCTGCATAGCTCCGGCTACGTGGCCGAGACTGTGCAGCTGCTCACGGATGCCGGCCTGACGTATGAAAAGGACGGCGCGCTCTGGCTGCGCAACACCGACCTCGGCGCCGATAAGGACGAGGTCCTGCGCCGCTCGAACGGCTTTTATACCTACTACGCGGTCGACATCGCCTATCACCGCAACAAGTTCATCGAGCGCGGCTTTGACCGCGTCATCGATGTCTGGGGCGCTGACCATCACGGCCACGCTATCCGCTTCGCTGCGACCATGCGCGCGCCCGCGCTCGGCCTTGAGGGACGCAAGCTCGATTTCCTCATCATGCAGATGGTGCGCCTCATGCGCGGCGACGAGATCGTCAAGGTCTCCAAGCGCACGGGCAAGGCGCTCTCGCTCGCCGACCTCATGGACGAGATCGGCGTAGACGCCTGCCGCTTCTTCTTCAACGCCAAGCCGGACACGCACCTCGAGTTTGACCTCGACCTCGCCGTGCGGCAGGACAGCGAAAACCCCGTCTACTACGTCCAGTATGCGCACGCGCGCATCTGCACGCTGCTGGCTGCCATGGCGGACAACGGCTGTACCGTGCCTGCCGCTGCGGATGTCGACGCAGCGCTGCTCTCGACGCCGCAGGAGCGCGAGCTCATCAAGCAGCTCGCCATGCTCCCGGAAGAGATCCACCTCGCTGCGCGCGATTACGATCCCAGCCGCATCAACCGCTATGTGACGGAGCTGGCCGCGCGTTTCCACCGCTTCTACAATGTCTGCCGCATCAAGGATGCAGAGCCCATCGTGCGCGACGCCCGCCTGAAGCTGGCCGATGCGACGCGCTGCGTGCTCGAGATCGGTCTGGGCATCATCGGCGTGACCGCACCGGAAAAAATGTGATTTGTACAAACACAAGCTGCCCTCTCCCGCGTATGCGGGGGAGGGCAGCTTGTTCGTATAGGCCCGAAAACGGCAACAACGTGCCGCCGGAGAGTGGCGACACGTTGCTGTCGAGAGAGCAAAAATAAGAAGAGAAAAGAAAAGAAATCGGAAGAACGTTGAGTTAATTTATTAACTAACGTGATTATTTTATAACACATTCCGTCGGCTTTGTAAAGCAAAAAGTGCGTATTTTTGCAAAATAGGCGTTTTGTCAAGAAAATATCAACCTCGCCGTCTGCTTTTGTGCACTTTGTCGTCCGCCTATGTACCCCAGAGACAGCGCACCAGCGCTGCGGCCGTGACAAAGCCGGTCACATCGGCGGCGATGGCGGCGGGGATCGCCCAGCGGCTGCGCCGGATACCGCACGCGCCAAAATAGACCGCCAGAACATAGAATGTCGTCTCGGTCGAGCCGAGCATGACGGCGGCGGTGCGCCCGATGCGGGAATCTGCGCCGTAGGTCTGGATGATGTCGCTTGCGGCGGCCAGCGCACCGCTGCCGCTGATCGGCCGCACGAGCAGCAGCATCGCCGTCTCCGGCGGGATGCCGAGCCAAGCCAGCACGGGCGCACACAGCCGCGTGAGCGCCTCGAGCGCGCCGGATGCGCGCAGCATGCTCACCGCCGTCAGCAGCGCTACAAGCGCAGGGAAGATGCGCATGACGGTTTTCAGCCCGTCGCGCGCGCCGTCAGTGAGCGCAGAGAACACATCCGTCCCGGTCAGCACGCCGCAGAGTCCGACTCCGGCCAGCAGCAGCGGCACGGTCAGTGTCAGCAGTCCACTCACGGCCATATGCGCGCGAGCCCCTTTCCGGCCAGCAGCCCCGCCGTGACCGAGCAGAGTGAGCTCACCCATACGGCGGGCAGAATGTCGAACGGTACGGCAGCGCCCGCCGCCTCGCGCACGGCGGCGATCGTGACCGGCAGCAGCTGGATCGAGGCTGTGTTGAGCACCACAAGCAGGCACAGCTCGTCGCTGGCGGTGTCGCCGCGCAGCTCGCGCGCCATTGCCTGGGCCGCGCGCACACCGGCCGGTGTCGCTGCGTTGCCGAGCCCGAGCAGATTCGCGCTCACGTTCATGCTCAGCGCATCGAGCGCCTGCACATCGCGCGCGGCGTGCGGGAACAGCCGCCGCAGCACAGGCCGCAGCAGCCGCGACAGCCCGCCTGCGATGCCGCAGCGCCGCATGAGCTCCATCACGCCCGACCAAAGGCAGATCATACCGCCAACCGTCAGGCAGAAATCCACTGCCTGCTGCACGCCCTGCGCCGCCGCAGCGCCGAGCTGCGCACCGCGTCCGGACGCCGCGCCGAAGGCCAGCGCGACGCATATCATGCTGACCCATATCCGGGACAGTGCCATCTTGGTCGCTCCTTTCTATCAAAAAATTTAAGTTTTCGGTGATTATTCACAAAAAATAATTATGCGCAAGGGAACCAAAATATGCAAATGGTAGAAAAGCGTAAATTAGCTGTGAACGTTTGTCGAATCCGTTGACATTTTGACAACCTTTGGTATAATGCAGTTGTTGAAATGAATGATTTTTGAGTCATCCTTTCCCTTATCCCATACGTATTGGAGGACACATTTATGAAATCTACCGGTATTGTTAGAAAAGTAGACGAGCTCGGCCGTATCGTGCTTCCCATCGAGCTGAGAAGAACGCTCGGCATCGAGGAGAAGGACCGCATCGAGATCTTCGTGGATGGTGAGTCCATCATCCTGCGCAAGTATCAGCCGGCCTGCATCTTCTGCGACAACGCGAAGGACATCATCAACTACAAGGGCAAGAACATCTGCCCCGACTGCATCCGCGCCATGAATGAAAAGCTCTGAGCGGAGCTGAAAAAAGTCCCCTGACCGCTGGTCAGGGGACTTTTTTTCGCCAAAATCAAAATAATTTTGAGATGGAAACCGATTCCATCATGCTCAGATGTTGAGCGCCATCTGATACAATTCGTTTTTGCCGAAGCCGGTGTCCGCCGCGGCGAGCTTGCACGCCTCCTTGAGCGCGCGGCCCTCGCTGCGGTAGCGCGCCACGATCTCCAGCGCCTGCTCGGCTGTGACCTCGGGCTCCGAGCGCTCGGGTGCGCCGCGCAGCACGAGCACGAATTCGCCCTTCGGCGCGTTTTCGGTGAAGTATGCCACGGCGCCGTCGAGCGTCGTGCGCAGCGTCTGCTCGTGCAGCTTTGTCAGCTCGCGCGCGAGCGTGATCTCCCGCTCGCCGCCGAACGTATCGCGCAGGTCGCTGAGCGTGCGCAGCAGCTTGTGCGGCGCTTCGTAGAAGAGCATGGTGCGCGTCTCGCCCTGCAGCCGCTGCAGATGCTCGCGGCGGGTCTTGCCGCTCACGGCGAGAAAGCCCTCGAAGCAAAACTGCTGCGTCGGCAAGCCGGACACGGCCAGCGCGGCGATGGCGGCGCAGGGGCCGGGGATGACCTGCACGTCGATGCCCTGCTCGGCGCACTGGCGCACGATGTCCTCGCCGGGGTCGGAGATGGCGGGCATGCCGGCGTCGGTCACAAGCGCGCACGTCTCGCCCGCGAGCAGCCGCGCGACGATCTTCTCGCCGCTGGCGTACTTGTTGTGCTCGTAGTAGCTCACGCACGGCTTTCTGATCTCAAAGTGGTTGAGCAGCTTTGCGGTCACGCGCGTGTCCTCGGCGGCGATGAAGTCGGCGCGGCGCAGCGTCTCCAGCGCGCGCACGGACAGGTCGCCGAGGTTGCCGATCGGCGTGCCGACCAGATACAGTGTTCCGCTCATGGTTGCGTCCTCCTGTGATAAATTCTGCAGATCTCGTCCGAGTCCGCGCCGTCGGGCGTGCACAGCGCCAGCGGCGGCGAAACGGTGAGACCCGGCTTTCCGCCGCGGCGCGCCTCGACCAGTACGAGGTTGGGCGCGGCGTCGGCCTTGTATGCCACGGTGCGCAGGCGCTTGGGCTCGAGCCCTGCGGCCGTGAGCGTGCACAGCAGCTCGCTGAGCCGCTCCGGCCGGTGTACGAGCGCGGCCGAGCCGCCCCAGCGCGTGAGATAGGCCATGGCGGCGCAGATGTCCTGCATGGTGCAGGTGCGCTCGTCGCGCGCGTGCGCCCGCATCGGGTCGGGCGAGGTGTAGCCGCTGCCGGCGGCGAAATACGGCGGGTTTGCAACGACAAGGTCGAAGCTCCCGGCGGGGAGCAGCGTGCGGTGCGCGCGCAGGTCGGCGCAGAGGATCTGCGCCCGGTCGCTCAGACCGTTTGCTCTGATGTTGTCGCGCGCGAGCTGTGCCGCGTCCGGCTGCAGTTCAATGCCGACGGCAGCCGCCTGCTCCAGTGCGCGCAGCAGCAGCACTGTCAGCACGCCCGCGCCGCAGCCGAGGTCGGCAATGCGCCGTGCGCGGCGCTGCGCCGCAAAATCGGCCAGCAGCACGCTGTCCGTGCCGAGGGCAAACCCCGCGCCGGAGCGCACAAAGCGCGGTCCGCCGGGCCACAGGTCGTCATATTCCGGTTGGGTCATGGCGCACGCTCCTTCCGTTGCCGTCATATAGACAGAGGCGATATGCAGCTTGCATATCGCCTCATTCGTTTGCGTTGTTCTCCGAGCGGAACTCAGTCGACGGAGATCGCACCCACCGGGCAGTTCGCAGCGCAGGTGCCGCACTCCATGCAGCTGTCCGCGTTGATGACGTACTTGCCGTTGCCCTCGGAAATTGCCTCAGCCGGGCAGTTGGCGGCGCAGGTGCCGCACATGACGCAATCATCGCTGATAACAAAAGCCATTGTCGTTACCTCCTATGTTTTTCACCGGGTATCGCTACCACTGGTATGAGAGTCATTGTAGCACAAAAATCTGAAAAATCAACCGCGTTTTTCGAAATTCGAAAATGTGTGCTGATTAAAACCCGGGAAGACGTGGAAATAATACAAATCAGTTTCCCGGATTCGGCACATTCCTTGCGCCGGCCGGAGGATAATAGAGGCGTATGACCGGCGAAGGAGGCAAACGATCTATGCGCGGCAGCGAAAGGTTTACACAGCGGGCATCCACGGCGATCCGCAAGGCGCACGATGCGGCGGCGGGAATGGGGCACAGTTATGTGGGCACGGAGCATATCCTGCTCGGAATCATCCGGGAGGGAGAGGGGCTCGGCGCGCGCATTCTGGCGGACAACGCGCTTACCGATTCCGTGCTCACGCGCATGGTCACGGAGACGGTCGGGCGCGGCGTGCCCGGCACGCCCGAGCAGGGACTCAGCCCCCGCGCGCGGCACGTCATCGAGCTGGCCGCCGAGGATTCCAACCGCCTCGGTCACTGCTATGTCGGCACGGAGCACTTGCTCATGGGCATCCTCCGCGAGGCGGACAGCGCCGGGGCGCGTATCCTTGTGGCGGCGGGCGGCGACCTCAACAAGATCTATACGGACATCATGGACGTCTTTGGCCGCCCGGAGTATAAGCCCCGGCCGCAGCAGGGCGCGCCGCGCGCACAGCCGCGCCGCGCTGCCGAGACGAAAACGCTCGACCAGTACGGGCGCGACCTCACGGAGCTTGCCGCAGCCGGACGTATGGATCCGGTCATCGGCCGCGACCGCGAGATCGAGCGCGCCATCCAGATCCTCTCGCGCCGCAGCAAGAATAATCCCGTGCTCATCGGCGAGCCCGGTGTCGGCAAGACGGCAGTGGCTGAGGGGCTGGCGCAGCGCATCGCCGATGGCAGCGTGCCCGAGGACCTGAAGTGCAAGCGCATCGTGAGCGTGGATCTGACGGCCATGCTTGCAGGCACAAAGTACCGCGGCGATTTTGAGGAGCGCGTCAAATGCGTCCTGCAGGAGGTGCAGCGCTCAGGCAGCGTCATCCTCTTCATCGACGAGCTGCACACGATCGTCGGTGCGGGCTCTGCCGAGGGCGCGATCGACGCGGCGAACATCCTCAAGCCCGCGCTCGGGCGCGGCGAGCTGCAGATCATCGGCGCGACGACGCTTGAGGAGTACCGCAAGTATATTGAAAAGGACGCGGCGCTCGAGCGGCGCTTTCAGCCCGTGCGTATCGCAGAGCCAACGCCCGAGCAGAGCCTGCAGATCCTGCGCGGCCTGCGCGCGCGGCTCGAGGCGCACCACCGCCTGAAGATCACGGACGAGGCGCTCGACAAAGCGGTCGCACTCTCGGTGCGCTATATCGGCGACCGCTGGCTGCCGGACAAAGCCATTGACCTCGTCGACGAGGCGGCCTCGCGTGTACGGATGCAGGCGCTGGTGCAGCCCGAGCGGGTGCACGCGCTCGAGACGCAGCTCGCCGCCGCAGCGGCGGAGATGGAACGCGCCGTGCGTGCGCAGGACTTTGCGCGTGCGGCCGCCCTGCGGGAGCGTGAACAGAAGCTGCGTGCGGAGCTGCGTATGCAGCGCAGCCGCTGGGAGCAGGCCAATTCCGGCTCTGTGCGCGCCGTGACGGGCGAGGACGTGGCCGAGATCGTCTCGCTCTGGACGGGCATCCCGGTCGCGGGCATCACGTCGAGCGAGAGCCAGCAGCTGCTGCAGATGGAGGCGTCGCTGCGCCGCCGCGTCGTCGGGCAGGAGGAGGCGGTGTGCGCGGTCTCGAACGCCATCCGCCGCAGCCGCGTCGGGCTCGGCGATCCGAACCGGCCGATCGGCAGCTTTCTCTTCCTCGGACCGACCGGCGTCGGCAAGACGGAGCTCTGCCGCGCGCTTGCCGAGGCGCTCTTCGGCGATGAGCAGGCGCTCATCCGCGTGGATATGTCGGAATATATGGAGCGGCACAGCGTCTCGCGGCTCATCGGCTCGCCGCCGGGGTATGTCGGACACGAGGAGGGCGGCCAGCTCACGGAAAAGGTGCGGCGTAAGCCCTATGCCGTCGTGCTCTTCGACGAGATCGAAAAGGCGCACGAGGACGTCTTCAATCTCCTGCTGCAGGTGATGGAGGACGGGCAGCTCACGGACTCGCTCGGGCGCAAGGTGAACTTCCGCAACGCGGTCGTGGTCATGACCTCGAACGTCGGGGCGAAGGCCATCACCGACAGCCGCCGCAGTCTCGGCTTTGCCCAGCAGACGGGCGCGGACGCGGGGCGCACGGATGCCGAGATCCGCAGCATGGTCATGTCCGATCTGAAAAAGACGTTCCGTCCGGAGTTTCTCAACCGCGTCGATGAGATCATCGTCTTTCACAAGCTCACGCGCGCCGATACCCGCCGGATCGCGCAAAAGCTCCTCGGCACGGTCAACCGGCGCATGGAGCGCGCGGGCGTGGAGCTGCGCGTGCCGGATGCGGCGCTCGATGCGCTCTCGGCGACGGGCTACGACCCCGTGTACGGGGCGCGGCCGCTGCGTCGGGCGATCCAGAGCACGATCGCCGATCAGGCGGCGGGGATGCTGCTCGACGGCTCGCTCCGGCGCGGCGATGTGGTCACGGCGCAGGTGCGGGAAGGAAAAATTGTTTTGACGAAAACGTGCGAACGTGGTATGATAACGCCCTGAATGTAATCTGGACGGAGGCGTACCCCAATATGGCACAGAATATGCAGACGGAAAACAAGGCGGTCTATCTCGACCCGTTTCGTTATAATGAATTCGAGGGCTTCAATTCCCACAACCACATCGTCGTCACCGAGGTCGGCGACGGCACCAGCGTTGTCGAGGTCAAGCTCGTGCAGGAGAGTCTCAACCCGCTCGGTATGGCGCACGGCGGGCTGATCTTCACGCTCTGCGACGTGGCGACCGGTGTCGCTGCGCGCACCGGCGGACGCATCACCGTGACGCTCGACAGCAACATCCACTTCCTGCGCCGCGCCAAGGACACGGAAAAGCTCGTGGCGCGCGGCCGTGTGGTCAAGGCAGGCCGCACGACCGGCCTTGTCACGGCGGAGGTGTTCGACGATACGGACAAGCTCATCGCGACCGCAGACATGACAGTTTACTATGTGGACGAGAACACATACACGGACCCCGCGGCACAAAAATAAGCACGGAATAAGAAAAAGAGACGTCTGGAGACGTCTCTTTTTTTGTTCAGCCTTCGGCGCGGATGAGCGCCGTGCCGGGGTAGTAGTGCGCGAGAATGTCGGCGTAGCCGCTGCCCTGCACTGCCATGACGTTTGCGCCGTACTGGCTCATGCCGACGCCGTGACCGCTGCCGGTGACGGTGAAGGTGAATATCCCGCCGCCGTATGCGACGGAAAATGCCGCCGAGCGCAGGGAAAAGAGCGCGCGCACCTGCGCGCCCGTGAGTGTCTCCGAGCCGACGGGGATGCTCGCTACGCGGCCGCTGTCATCGAGTACCGGCGTGCCGAACCATGTGCTCGGATCGTCGCCGAGCACACAGTCCGGATAACGGTCCAGCACGGCATCCTGCACGGCGTCGGCTGCGATCTCGGCCGTGGAGACGTAGTTCGGCACGTCCTGCGCCGTCTCCGGGGAGGACACGCTCACAAGATACGGCGCATCACCGCCCCAGAGTGCGGCGCTGCACTCGGTCGACCCGGCGGACGCGGCGTGAAACACCGCACGGATGAGCTGCCCGTCGTAGACGAGATACTGCCCGTCCGTGTCGGCAACGGCCTTCCGGATGCGCGCCATGTTGTGCGCATAATCCTTGCCCCACTGCGCGCGCAGCGCCGCATCGTCCTTGTGCGCGCAGCAGCAGGTGTACCGGTCGCAGATGCCGGCCTCCGGATGGTTTGCGCCGCCGCCGCGCACGCGCCGGAGAATATAGGTGCGCGCGGCGACGGCCTGTGCCCGCAGCGCCTCGGGCGCGAAGGAGGCGGGCATCTCGGCGGCTACCACGCCGGGCAGCCAGTCGGCCATGGTCGTTTCGATGAGCGCATCACCGCACAGTGCCGTGATGGGCGTTGCGCCGTCGGGCGCGACGTTGTCCGACACCGGTACGGACGGAGCGGGCGGTGAGGCCTCCTCTCCGGCCGGGGTGAGCGTGACCGCAAGCCACGGGATCAGCAGCGACAGCGCCACGAGCAGCAGCGACAGCAGAAAAACCCTGCGCATCCGCACCGCCTCCTTTCTGCCGCGCGGGGCGTTTTGTGCCTTGACGCAGCGGGGAAATCAGTATAAAATAGCTCTGTTAAATATGTATTGGGACAGGTAGTTTGTTATGCGCAAAAATGCTTGGGTGATCTGCTGCTGTACAGCTGTGCTGTCGGCATTCGGGATCTTTTTTCGCTGGCTGCAGGATCAGGCCTGCTTTGAGGCCGAGACCGGCCTTGCCGTACACGGAAGCATCTGGCCGTACGTCGTCGCGCTGATGATCGCCGTTGCCGCGGCGGTGCTGGCCGTCGTGTGCTTCCGGGTAAAGAATCAGCCGCACACCAGCTTTCCGGACTCGCTTCCCGCGGCGTTCGCGGCGTCAAAGCGCGTGCGCGCGGTCGGCGGTGTCCTGCTCGGCGCGATGCTCGCGCTCGGCGGCCTTTGGCTGCTGCTGAGCAGCGGCGCGCTCTCCGAGCCCGGCCTGCAGCGTGTGCTTGCCGTGCTCGCGGTCGTGACGGGTGTGGTGTTCGCGCGCCAGATGCTCGCCCCCGGTGAGCGGGAGAATGACGCCGGCGCGCTCGTGTGTGCGTCCATGCCGATGGTGCTGCTCGTGTTCTGGCTGATCGTGAGCTACAAGGTCAACATCATCAACCCCACCATCTCTGCCTATGCGGTCGAGATCCTGGCGCTGTGCGCCGCGCTGATCGCGTTTTATGAGCTTGCGGGTTTCGTCTATGGCCGCCCGAAAGCCGTCAAGAGCATTTTCTGGAGCCAGTTTGCGGCGTTCCTGTGCATCACCGCCCTGCCGGATGACCGCGCCGGCGCGCAGCAGCTTATGCTGGTCGCCATTGCGGGCATGCTGCTGTTTCAGTCTTACCTGACCGCGTCCAACATCCGCCCGGCTGTATCCGGGCCGGCCGGCGGCGCGCAATAAGCTGTGAAAAAAGCCTGCACGGTGTATGCCATGCGGGCCTTTTCATATACGGATACCGGCCGTTACCGGGGAGGAGAACATTTATGAACAACATCTTAGCCCAGCTCAACAGCGCACCTATGTACGCGATCTGCGGCGGCATCATCGCGTTCGTCGCGGCGGTGTGCGTCGTGTTCCTTGTGCGCTCGTACCGCGCGGGTCTGGCCATCGGCATGGACCCCGCACGCATGAAGCGCGCCATCACGTCGAGCGCCACATTCTCGGTCCTGCCGAGCGTCGGCATCCTGCTCGGCGTCATCGCCCTGTCCGGCAGCCTCGGCACGCCGTGGCCGTGGCTGCGCCTGTCCGTCATCGGTGCGCTGCATTATGAGACGCAGGTCGCGCAGGCTGCCGCCGAGCAGGTCGGCATGCACGCGCTGTCTGCCGCCGAGATGACGCCGCAGGCCTTCACGACGATCGCCCTGCTGATGAGCTTCTGTATCATCTGGGGCATGCTCCTGTCCATCTTCTTCAACAAGCGCTACCTCAGGCGCCTCGGCAACGACGGGGCGAAATCCGCCTCCGGCGTCGGCTTCGGCGACAGCGCCATGACGGCCATGTTCATCGGCCTCGTCTGCGCGTACATCGGCAGCTACATCGGTGCGTTCGTGTCCGGCGAGGGGCTGTTCACCTGCGTCGGTGACTGGACGCCGCTGGTGGTCGTGGCCGTGTCGGCGGCGGCGATGGCGCTGTTCGTGTATCTGGCCGAGAAGAAGAATATGGCATGGCTCGAGAGCTTTTCCATCGCCGGCAGTATGCTCATCGGCATGGCGGCGGCCGTGCTCGTGCGCCTGTAAGGAGGGAACATCATGAACGAAACCGAACGCAAAGTGTATCTGGAACAGTTTAACCGCCGCACGCACGTGCTCGGCCGCGCCGTGTGCGTGATCACGCTGGTGCTGCTTGTCGGCGCACCGTTTCTCATCGGCACGTTTCTCGGCGCGATGCCCGACATGGGCGCCGTCGGCAAGGGCTTTTTGTCCGTCGGCATCGTGTGGGCGGTCGCAAGCGTGGCGGAGTTTCTCATCTACACGCCCATGCTCGGCGCGGGCGGCGGCTACCTTGCCTTCATCACCGGCAACCTCATCAACATGAAGATCCCGTGCGCGGTCAATGCGCGCGACATTGCCGGCACCAAGACCGGCACTGCGGAAAACGAGATCATCTCGACGCTCTCGATCGCGACAAGCTCGCTCGTGACCATCGTCGTGCTCGCGCTCGGCGTGGCGCTGCTCGTGCCGCTGCAGCCCGTGCTGCAGAGCCCCGTGCTCCAGCCGGCGTTTGCAAACGTCGTCCCCGCGCTCTTCGGCGCGATGGCGTATCAGTATTTCCGCAAGAACATCCGCGTTGCCATTGCACCGCTGGTCATGATGAGCGTGCTGTTCATGCTCGTCCCGTCGCTGACGGGCTCGACCAGCTTCATGATCGTTCCGAGCGGCGCGCTGGCCATCGGCATCGCCTATGCGCTCTACCGCAAACAGAATCAGGAGGACAAAGCGTAATGAAATTTCACCCCGGTTATCTCGCGCTCGCACCGCTGGCCCCGCTGGGAGCGGCGGTGGCGCACGCCGTGCTCATGCCGAAGAAAAAATCCGCCTATCAGCCGCAGCCGGATGCAGACCGCGCCATGGCTTACGCTGAAAAGCTCGCCGCCATGATCCGCTGCGACACCACGTCGTATGCCAACGTCTACGAGCCGGAGCGCTTCGAGCGCTTCCACGCGCAGCTTGCGCAGCTGTTCCCGCTCGTGCACGAAAAGCTCGAGCGCACGGTCATCGACGGCAACCTGCTCTTCTATTGGAGGGGCAAGGCGCATGACCGCCCGATCGTGCTCATGAGCCATCAGGACGTCGTGCCCGCCGAGGGCACATGGTCGCACGCGCCGTTTTCCGGCGACATTGCCGACGGCAAGGTCTGGGGACGCGGGGCGTCGGACACCAAGGCCTCGCTCATGGCGTTTTTCCAGGCGGTCGAGGAGCTGCTTGCCGCCGGGTATGAGCCTGCCAACGACGTCTATCTCTCCTCGTCCTGCACGGAGGAGTGGGCGGGCGACGGCGCGCCGAAGCTCGTCGCCGAGCTCAAGCGCCGCGGTGTGCGCCCGTTTCTCGTCTGTGACGAGGGCGGCGGCATCATCACCGAGCCGATCGGCGGCATCCCCGGCAACTTTGCCATGGTGGGCGTGTTTGAAAAGGGCAAGGCGGACGTGAAATTCACCGCCCGCAGCAACGGCGGCCACGCCAGTGCGCCGATGGCGAACAGCCCCATCGCGCGCCTGTCCGCGTTCGTGACGGACGTGGAAAAGCACGATCCGTTCCGCAGAAAGTTTCTGCCGGAGGTCTCGGCCATGTTCGCGCGCCTTGCGCCCTATGCGCCGTTCGGCCTGCGGCTCGTGATGGGCAACCTCTGGCTGTTCCAGCCGCTGATGAAGATCGTGCTGCCGCGCGTGTCGGCGCAGGCAGGCGCGATGCTGCACACGACGATCGCCTTCACGATGCAATCCGGTGCGGACGCGTATAACGTCCTGCCGCAGGAGGCAACGCTGGGTGCAAACATGCGCTTCATCCCGCATCAGGGTGAGCAGGAGAGCCTTGCCATCATCCGCCGCCTTGCCGAAAAGCACGGCCTGGAGATGGAGGTCATCCACGCCAATGACTACTCCGAGACCGTGGACATCCACGGCGAAGCCTTCCGTCAGGTGGAGCAGGTCATCGGCGAGACGTTCCCGGGTCTGCCCGTGAGCCCCTATGTCATGACCGGCGCGACCGATGCGCAGTTCTATCAGGAGATCTGCGGCAACTGCCTGCGCTTTGCGCCCGTGATCTACGGCCCGGAGCAGATGAAGGGCATGCATGGCCTGAACGAGTGCATTGAATATAACTGCCTGCCCGGTGCGGTGCAATTCTATAAGAATCTGATCCGCGCGGAGAAGTAATTATTCAATTTATTTGCCGGGGATGAGGAGAAAATAAAGTGAAGATTTCAAAAGAAACATGGAAACTGGCATTTGTGAAATCACTGCCAATTATGTGCAGCTACTTTTTTCTGGGTGCAGCCTATGGAATTATGATGGAGGAGACCGGATTTCCGTGGTATGTGGCCCTGTTATTGAGCATGACCGTATATACCGGGGCATTTCAGTTTGTGCTGATCACCTTTCTGAGTACGGGTGCATCTCTGCTTACGATTGCAATCACTGCCCTTTTAATGAACAGCCGGCAGAGCTTTTACAGCCTGACATTCTTGAATGACTTTAAGCGGATGGGAAAGCGGAAGCTGTATATGATTCATAGTCTGACGGATGAAACCTATGCCGTGAACTGTACGTTGGAGCTTCCCCGGAAGGAAAAGGAAGATACGATGTTCGGAGTTGCACTTCTAAGCCACTGCTACTGGATGGCAGCAACGGTGGCCGGTGCGGTGCTGGGACAGCTGATTCCCTTTGAATTGGAAGGAATTGACTTCTGCATGACAGCATTGTTTGTGATTATTTTTATGGATCAGTGGAAAAAGGCATCCAGCCATATACCGGCACTGGCAGGTCTTACCTGTGGAATTGTGTGTCTGCTGATCTTCGGACAGAGCAGTTTTATCCTTCCGGCGTTACTTCTTGTTTCCGGGATTCTGTTCTTTGCAGGGAGAAAGGAGGCAGCAGAATGAGTACACCAATGCTTGCAGCCGCCATTGTGTTATCTGCGGCGATTACGTTCGGACTTCGAGCCCTGCCGTTTCTGATTTTTTCCGGAGAAAGGAAAATGCCGGACTGGCTGCAGAAGCTGGGTGAAATGCTTCCTTCGGCAATTATGGCGGTTCTGATTATTTACTGTCTGAAGGATGTACCCGATGATTTTACCGGAGTCGGTATTCAGAAGCTGCTTGCGGTACTGGTTGTAGTGATCAGCTATCATTTTAAGAGAAGTACCTTTTTAAGCATCTTTCTTGGAACTGCGGCGTATATGCTGTTGCTGCATTTCATTTAAAATGGATCCGAATTCGAAAAATATAAAACAAAATACGCGAAAAATACAAAACAAAACACTCGAAAAATACAAAACAAAACACTCGAAAAATATAAAATTACATGCTTAAGCCGTTAAAAATATATTAGAAATAAGGCACACAGGTCAATTCCTGTGTGCCTTATCCTGTATTCAAATCCCCTTTATAGATTGAACATACATCTTGAATTATTATTGCCGTTCCGTAACCGTTAATCCAAGCTTAGAGGCAACTCCATAGAAGCCGTACATAGTGTCGGTATCTGTCAGGACCGGAGTGTAATCGGTTCCGGCGGGGAAGGTAATCTGCAATTTCTGATTCTTGTACTCAAACTGAATGGTGACAGTAGCATCGTTGCGTTCTGCCATCTTCTTCAACAGGTAATCGCTGATGGTGTGGAGCTTACCGAAATCAGTTGTAACAGTTCCGTTCTCCGGAGCATCCTTAATAAAGCCATACAGGTTTTTGACCGTAGCCATACCTGCGGGAATGGGCTGGGATTCCTTAACCATACCGCAAGTGATACACTTATATTCTTCCAGACCATCTACACCGGGCTGCGGTTCTACTGTTGTTACCCACTGGAAGTTACATTCGTGGGAAGGAGTCGTTGTGGACTCCAAGGGAGAAGCGGAATAATAAACCTTAACAACCATAGTAATAACTGTTGTGATTGTTGTGGATGATGAAATTGGAAGTGCGCTAGTATAGAAAGTTCCATATTCAATGTTGGAAGGAAAGCTAATAGACAATGTATTTATAGTACTGCCTTTATAATTCAAACTACTTCCTGTATATACTGAATTTTCATAGTAATCCCAACGAACTTCAAACATCATCTTCTCTGAACCGGGAATGTTGGTAAAAGTAAGAGTATCTCCAGGATAATACGTGGTTGCCTTTGCTGCCTCAATAGCAATCGAATCCATTGCGTCAAAAGAATAATCATTAGCCGCTTTAACTTCCATTTGCATACTGTTGAATATTCCGATTACCATAGCAAACGAAATAACTGCTGCTATTATATTCTTGTACCATTTTTTTGTTTTCATGTCATATATCCTCCTGCATCTTATTTGTTCCTGTTACAATATCTCATGCGATTACACTTCAACATGAATTATCCATAATATACCATAACTGGAGGGACAATATAAGTTTACAAACGTTCCAAATGGTGTTTTGTTTCCTGGAGTATAATAATATGAGAATAATTAAATTAAAATTTAATTATTGAAGATGGTTTCGGAACCGGATCAATTTTCCGGCTCCCAGCCATAGTAAAACTGAATCAGACTGATCCGGGATTTCGTGGAGGTCTTTTCATTGAGAGAGGCAACATGGCGATAGAGCATGGTTCGGGAAATGTAGAGCCGGTCAGCCAGTTCCTGCATACTTTCATCGGAAGTGAGCATCACCTGCAAAATCTCTTTTTCACGATCTGTCAGGGCGAAGTGGTCGCAGAACTGCCGAAAGCGGAGTTCGCGGTCAGAAGTAGAAGAAGTTATAGGGTTAATAGAGGGGGTATGAGAATCTGCGACATTGGCAGGCGCAACATAGGTATCTGCCTGAACTGTATAAACAAACAGTGCAATGCCGGTGACTACAAAAATAACAAGTGTTATTGTGTAAATAACAGCAGGATTTCCGGAAGAAACCAGCATCATGGTAAGCCGGCTGATACATACGGCGCACAGATTGTTGACGGCACGTCCCAGTCCGGCCCAGAGCTCCGGAACCCTGGTGTGATAGGACAGGCTCATGAAGCTGACCGTAAAATAAACCGCAAAGATTCCGGCAGACAGATAGAAGATAATGCAGGAAATGAGGATACTTCCGTCGACCTGCAGCAAAACTACGCAGATGGTAGAGAAGAGCATGACACAGAACATGAACAGATTCTGATACCTTTCACGGATTTTACTAAACAGGATTCCGGCACAGATTCCGCTAAGTGCAAGCAACAGGCGGGGAAGACTCCCGAGATTCAGTTCTCCGGATGCATGCAGCAGCGTCATTTCACTGTCGAGGGTGGAAAAGATACAGGTCATCAGTGCAATGGTACCGGCAAGAAGAAGTCCGGTACGCAGCGGGTGTAGAGTCAGAATGCGGGTTTTTAAGGGTGTATCCGTTCTGACAGTATGTTTTAAGCGAATCCGGGTCAGCAGAAACAACAGTAAAACCAGTGACAGACTCAGAATCAGTGCACTGATTGCAGTATTGGATACGAAATTATTATTGATAAATTGAAGCAGGATACCAAAGGCATAGCCGAATCCTACGACAGCGGGCAGAAGAGAATCCTGAATCAATAAAAGAGAACACAGGTAATGTATGGAACTGCCAAGAATTCCCAGCAGAAAAAAGAGGACACAGCCTGCAGTCAGAGTCAGTGCATAACCGGGGTGCCGGTTTATAAGGAAATAGCATACAGTACCAACCAGAAAACAGAAAAAGATACCCAAGTATTTCAAACCGGCAGCTTTTTTAACGGCAAGGTATTTAAAAACAGGATAAAAAAGAAAACCCAGAGTGCTGATTCCTAAAATATAGCTCTGAGCGATGACGACACCATGAGAATCTGTATGATAAATAATACTGTTATCAAACAGGTATTCCGATCCGAGAAAAAGAAAATAAAAAAGTGCCAGTAAAATAACGGATCGTATGCGGTTCTTCCAGGGTGCTTCTTTTGCCATGCCGGTTACTCCTTTAGAGGGGATGTTATGGATGCGTCTGTCAGTTTGCAGCCGGAATCCGTTTCACATATTACGTGAAAGTTGATTTCAACCTCATTATATGTGCCGGAAGGAGAAATTACAATCATTTCTGTAAGGCAGGCAATCCCGATATCGGAATTATCGTTACTGTTCATACAGCAGCCGGACACTTGCTGTCAGGCTGCGTAAGAAAAAGCTGAAATTACAATATTTTAAAAGGTATAAATTAGTAGACATTCAAAAATGAACTTTATATAATGAACTAAAGCAGTCGGGGCGGCTGCGGAGGGGATTTGCTGGAAGGAATACATTACTTATGATGAAGGATTTTTCAATGCAAAAGGATGAAGACTTATACAGGCAATACTTAAGCGGGGATGAAACAGGGCTGGATAGCCTGATGCAGAAGTACGGCAATTCCCTGACTTTATATATCAATGGCTATCTGCACGATCTTCATGAGGCAGAAGACCTGATGATTGATGTTTTTTCCTATTTGTTTACGAAAAAGCCATCCATACGGGATGGCGGACTTAAGGCATATATGTATAAGGCGGCGCGTCATATGGCGCTGCGGCATAAAAGCAGGCGGAGGCACTCCTTCAGCATGGATGATCTGGTTGAGGAACCGGAAGGAAAAATCTTAGTGGAGGAGGTTGTACGGACAAAGGAGCGCAACTGGATCCTTCATTTATGTATGCGCGAGTTGAATCCCACCTATCGGGAGGCACTTTACCTGATTTATTTCGAGGGCATGAGCTATCTGCAGGCGGCTGAGATTATGGGAAAAACGGTAAAGCAGATTACCAATATCGTGTACCGAGGAAAAGCGAGCCTGCGGGGATTATTGGAACGGGAGGGAATTACAGATGCGGAGTAATGAAGAACGGGTTGCGGAAGTAAAGCGCCGGATAGAGCAGAACAAGAGGCAGGAAGAGCTGCAGCGGAGCCGGATTGTTATGGCTTCAGTTGTGGCAGCAAGTCTTCTGGTTATTGCAGGTCTGTCCGCTTTTATGCCGGGGATTGCCGGTCAAATCAGTACGGACAGCTATTCCCACTATGGGATGACGGCAAGCATCTTCCATAACAGCAATGCCCTTTCTTACATAATCATAGGACTGGTGGCATTCCTTCTTGGTGTGTGCGTTACGATTCTCGGCGTCCGTGTCCATCACTTGAATAAGACACAGCAGAATACCGGGGATAAGGGGGATGAAGAGGATGGAGCTGATTGAAAATGTTTTGCAGTTTCTGGTTACGCTGCTTGGGGTTTGTCTTTCGGGGATTTATTATCGCCGGAGCCGTAAACAGGTATATTTTCTGCTCACCTGTTTTATGGATGCTTTGCACTGGGCTCTCTTTACTGGACACTTTATCTGATTTTATTTCTGAAAACGCCCCAGGTGTTTTATGTATCAGAGTTTGGATGGATTGCAAGTGTTATTTTTCTTCATATTCTGCAATATGTCCTGTCGGATGAAAAAGAAAGAACTTTTCCGTGCCGGGCGGCATGGCTTTCTGTACTGATCGGGGTTCCGTTGTGTATACTTTATTGCTTTTACGGGGATATCCTGTCGAATCTGTTGTGGTGTGGGATGATGATGGTCATTTCCTATTGCTCCATACGGGGACTTATTTTCGCAAGGAAACAGGTGGGAGAGGCGCATAACATGCAGTACTTTCATATCGGGATTCTTTCATATGTTGCCGCAGAATATGCGTTGTGGACAACGGGATGTTTCTGGCGGAGTGATTCCATCGGAAATCCATATTTCTGGATGGATATTCTATTGACAATCAGCCTGTTTGGGCTGTTCCCGGCAACGAGAAAGGCGGTGGAATCATGACCTACATAGAAAATGTATTTATCTGTATGGTGTCACCGCTGCTGATTGCAGCGCTTTGTATGGGGAAAAAGCAGCTTCGTTTCTTTCTTTTTTGCATTGCCGGAATGGGAGCGTGTCTGTTTTCTGCTTATATTAATACCTTCTTTGCGGCAATCTATCAGACAGATGCACTGGCGGCTGCCGTGGAAATTGCTCCGGTGACGGAGGAGGTGATGAAGCTTCTTCCTCTTTTGTTTTATCTGCTGGTGTTCGAACCTGAACCGGCAAGAATCAAAAATGCGGCAATCACCATTGCGGTTTCCTTTGCAACATTTGAAAATGTCTGCTATTTAACTCAGAATGGAGCCGGACATTTTTCTCTAATCTTTTTCCGGGGATTCGGAACGGGAGCGATGCATGTCATCTGTGGTGTGATTGTCGGAGCCGGACTTGCGTATGCGTGGCAGCGCGCATGGCTGAAAGCAGCTGGGATCTGTGGACTGTTAGGAGCAACAATCACGTTTCATGCGATATATAATCTTCTGATTGCCTATGGTAGCACGGCACAGTATATTGCCTACGTTCTGCCGGTTCTGCTGATGGCAGTTGGAAAAGCTGTTTTCGGAACAAAAGGGGTGTGATCGTGGATTCTGGGAAGCGTTACCGTTATTCTGACTTATGAATTCCTATTGCCGATAAATGATAGTTAACCTTTTCCGCCTCAGTGCAGCTTTTCGTAGTCCGCAGTCTTCCGTACTCTTCCGTATGGACATAAGACCGAGAAAAGCAGGAAAAAGTCCAAAATGAACGCGAAGCTGGAGAGAAATACTGAACTGAGCAGGTGAAAATGGACATAAAGCAAAGAAAAGCAGGAAAAAAGTCCAAAATGAACGTGAAACCAGAGTGAAATACCGAACTGAGCAGATGAAAATGGATATAAGGGAGAGAAAAGCAAGGAAAAAGTCCAAAATGATTGAGAAGCCAGAGGGAAATACTGAACTGAGCAGGTGAAAAGGCGTGAGTCATAGAAATGTGGCTTGCGTCTTTTTTCTGTCTGGAAAAGATGTGGAATACAATGGCACAAAGTTATTTCAGCTTTAAGGATAGAGCGACTGGAATTTACTTTGACAATTGAGAGGAAAATGAGACCACCAATTTTTTATAAATGTGGGTGAGAGTTTTTGGAACTTTTTGTACCTAAATATATATAGAACAAACAGGATCTTAGAAAATGCGTTACAAAAAGGACTTGGCCTGTATCCGGGATATCGGAATGGTAAGAAAATAGCTAAGAAATAATGTGAGATGGAAAACCTTATAAATAAGGCTTTGAAAAGGAGGTTGCACGTCCTATGTACAATAACCAAAAGCGTGTAGAACTGGTAAAAAAACGTATTTATGAAAGGAACTGTCAGCAGCAGAGGCATGGAATTTACGGACTATCTGCGGTATGCATGGTTTTATTCACCTTTCTTGCAGGAACGCTTCATGTGGTGGCAGGACATACACAGATGGCTGCTCAGGGCATGTATGGTTCTGTCCTACTATATAAAGATGCAGGCAGCTATGTGCTTGTAAGTGTTGTTTCCTTTGTTCTGGCAGTTGCGGTCACGCTATGCTGTATCAAATTGCGGGATCGAGAGCGTGGAGTAAGGGATCGGAAAAAAGAAAATGCATTACCGGAAGGGGAGGACAGCACAGAATGAGAAAAGGGACAAAACGAATTTATGGAATATTATTGTGTATGAGTATGCTCCTAACGTTATTATCGGTGCCGGCAAGGGCGGCAGAACCGGTTGAAACAGGGGCTGGATACGAGCAGAAACAGGAACAGCAGCAAGGGCAGACGCAAAATCCGGAGCATGAACATACGCAAGGCTGTTATATGCTGATAGAGAACTGCGTGCATGAACATACATTGGAATGTTATCCGCAGACCACCGGAGCCGGTACTGTGTCCGGAAATGATGTAATGGAAACCGTAGAAGATCAACCGACTGAATGTACTCATGTATGCAGCGAGGAAAGTGGCTGCATAAGCCGGAGATTAAGCTGCCCATTTGAAAAGGAAAGCAGTGGGGAATTACAGGAGGAGACATTAGAAGGAAGCTCTGGTATAAATGTTGAAAATGTGTTGAAAGCAAATGAACTGCCAATCGTTAAGGCTCCCAATAACAGTGGAGTTAAGGAATTGACACAGGCTAATATTATAGATTATAAACAATCCGTATATACGCTTCCGTCTGGAAATTACCGTCTTGGAGAGGATATAACGCTGGATGGAGAAATTCAAATTGTAGGTACAGATACAAGTGTTTCACTGGACTTAAACGGTCATAAGCTGGAGATGGGTAACAATCAAATATTACAGGCAGCCTCAACGGAACTGGTTATAACAAATACAAGTCAGCAGGATGGAAGACTCATTACTGGATCGAAGAAAGGGATTCAAATTGGTTGGGATGCGAAACTCAAGATTTATGGAGGAACGATAGATTCCATCATCACTTATTTGGGTAATGCTGAATTCTATCTGTATGGAGGAACAATTAAACAGAATGTCAAATTTGATGATAATATAAGTTGGGGGGCATTTTCCAATGCGGTATTATATGCAAATGGAGGAATTGTGGAAGGAGACCTGTCAATACGATTTGAAGGGCTGACAATACGTACTGATGTGGATCCTGTTACTTCGACAACTTTTATGGGAGCCGTGCAGAACAGTAAGATTGAAGGCGGTATATTTAAGGGCAACGTTGAGAACTGTACCATTGCAGAAAGTGCAAAGGTAACAGTAATATTTGATAGTCAGGGAGGCAATAAAATTGTTCCACAGATGATTTTGCTTCTCCGTGGACAGAAAGTACCGGATCCCGGGACTCCGGTGTGTGAAGGTTACATCTTTGATGGCTGGATGGTGGGTGGCAATCCATATGAGATTTGGAATTTCAATGATGGTGTTACAGATACTATGGGACTCTTGGCAAAGTGGAAAGCGGTTTATAAGGTGGCTCTTAATACAAATAATGGAACAATTGCAGCCGGAAAGGAGATTAAAAGCTATATCGAGAGAACCCAAACAACGCTGCCAACAAAGGCTGATATCACCCGCGATGGATACACTTTTGAAGGCTGGTACACGGACAGTGGCTTCTCCGGCTCTCCTGTTACGGAAATTACAAGCACTGATACAGGGGATAAGACCTTCTGGGCAAAATGGACAGCAAATACATATACAGTGAAGCTGGAAACAAATGGAGGCAAGATTGCAGCCGGAAAAGATGTAACCGCCTATACCTGTGGCATAGGTGCGGCACTGCCGATGAAGGGTGATATCATCCGCGAAGGATATACCTTCGAAGGCTGGTATGGGGATAGCAGCTTTTCCGGCCCGCCTGTTACGAAAATTACCGGCAGTGATACAGGAAATAAGACCTTCTATGCAAAGTGGAAACGAAATACAGTACCGGTAATTCCCGCTCAAACAGAACATAATGACGCAAACCATGATAATACCAACCATGACAATTCAGGTGATACGAAGGAAAGCAGTGGCACAGCTCCGGTGAGCTATCCTGCCCTGACCTTTGATACCTGTGGTGGAAGCAGTATCAAAGCAGTTCGCGCATGGAAAGGACATATGATTAATCTTTCCAGCTACCGGCCAACCCGTGAAGGTTATGAATTTAGCGGCTGGTATGCGGATCGGAATCTGACACAGCCCATTACGGAAATCCGGCTTGATGGAAACAGGACGGTTTATGCAGGCTGGATCAAGCAGGCAGAGCAGACCGGTGAAAATTCCAAACCGAAGGCAGTTCCGGCACAGCTTATAGCAGGCGATAACGCAAAGACCGTAAGGAAAGACAACGGAAAATCTCTTATCGGAGCTTACGAACCGGGTTCATCGGACACACAGAAGGATACGGAGGATCAGAGCACAGAAGACCAAACCATGGAAGATCAAGGCACGGAAGACCGGGTCACGGCGGATCAAGTCACAGGAGAGCAAAGAACGGAGGATACCGGTGATGATCAGAAATCAACAGTGGAGAATAATCCTGCAGACAATAACCCCGCAGTCAATGACTCAAAGCCGGATGACAGTGCGAATCTGCCATCAGAGGACAGCTCCCACAGTGGCGGATGGATCCCGGTTATCTGCATTTGTGCAGGAGCTTTGGTGATCGGACCTGGCTTACATCTGGGATTTCGGAAATGGAAGAAAACAGATAGGAAATAATGCAGGATTGAAACCCTTATAAATAAGGCTTTGAAAAGGAGGTGACACATTCTATGTACAATAATCAAAAGCGGGTGGAACTGGTAAAAAGACGAATTTATGAAAGAAACTGTCAGCAGCAGAGGCATGGAATTTACGGACTGTCTGCGGCGTGCATGGTTTTATTCGCCTTTCTTGCAGGAATGCTTCATGTGGTGGCAGGACATACACAGATGGCGGCTCAGGGCATGTACGGTTCTGTCCTGCTGTATAAAGATGCAGGAAGCTATGTGCTTGTGAGTGTTGTTTCCTTTGTTCTGGCAGTTGCGGTTACGTTATGCTGTATCAGATTGCGGGACAGGGAACGTGGGTTAAGGGAGCGGAAAGGAAAGAATGCATTACCGGAAAAGGAGGACAAAAGAGATGGAAGGTAAAATAACAGGAACAGGAAAAAGAATCATGACTATGATGCTGTCAGTGATCATGGTGACAGGTATATTTGCCGGGATGAAACTGGAGGTAAGGGCAGCGAAGAATTATTCCTTTGATTTATCAGATCCTGGCGGCTTTACGTTCGCATTACAAAATACTTATTATTCTGATGATACACTTTTTTTACCGGTTTTTCCCAGCCGCCAGCAGACGATAGCTATATCTATATAGTTCGGTGGGACTATATTTATAATTCAAAACGTGTTGGAAGTAATATAAAAACTTGTGGTGAAAATCTAAGTGAGGTTTTTATTACGATTCCCAATGATAGCCAATATGATTATGCAAAATTGGTTGACTATACCCCTCCGACAGTATCCCAGGGGCCGGTTCAATTCGTTGAATTTGTTTTTAATATTTATTATCCCTTTACTCCTTCGCAGCCCACAGTTACTCCTCCTTCGCAGCCCACAGCTGCTCATTCAACGGAATCATCTGCCGCACCATCCCACGAATGCAGCTTCCAGTGGGTAACAACGGTAGAACCGCAGCCCGGTATAGACGGCTTGTAAGAGTATAAATGTTTGCCCTGCGGTATGGTTAAGGAATCCCAGCCCATTCCTGCAAGTATGGCCGCTGTGAAAAACCTGTATGGCTTCATCAAGGATGCACCGGAAAACGGAAATGTTACAATTGACTTTGGTAAGCTCCATACCATCAGCGATTATCTTTTAAATAAAATGTCGGAAAGAAGCGATGTAACAGTGACTATAAGCTTTGAATATCAAAGTGCACAGTACGAGATTACGTTTCCATCGGGAACAGATTACTCCACTGTTTTGGAGGATGAAGATACGATGTATGGATATTTAGGTGTAGCAGCAAGGCTTGGACTTACGGTAGAAGCTAAATAGAGGTGATTCTGAAACAGCTGGAAGAAAAAGAACCATTGCCAGATAAGGAAAAAGATCAGATGGCATGGGTAAGCGCTGCAAAGCAGCACAGAGCGATTGCGGAAGAGATTATTCTCAAGGAATTGATTTATGTTTAAATGAAGGTGATGAGATCGTGGAATGCGATCTCATTATTATATGTGAATGTGAAATAGCAGTAGGCAGAATGAGAAAAACAGGGTAAAATAAAGCCATAAAATCCGAGTAACTATAAGAGCTGATTATAGAAGAAACTTGAAATGTCAGATCAGCATTTCAAGTTGCAAAAGTTGTGATATTGTTGCAAAAAATATTAAAAGGAGTCGTTCTGATGGATAGAGCGTTTTATAGTGAGATTAAGAAAATACTCACAAATGCGAGAGACAAAGTTTATCAGACTGCCAATTTTACTATGGTGGAAGCCTACTGGCAAATTGGAAAGTCTATTGTGAAAGAACAAAATGGAGAAGAACGTGCCGAATATGGAACAGGTTTACTCAAAGAATTATCGAAGCAGATGACACAGGATTTTGGAAGAGGTTTTACGGTTGCAAATTTAAAAAATATGAGACAGTTTTATCTGACTTTTCCAAATGGCTACGCACTGCGTAGCGAATTGAGTTGGACACATTATCGACTTTTAATGCGAGTGGAAAATGACAATGCAAGACAATTTTATATGGACGAAGCAGTAAAATCTCAATGGAGTACTCGTCAGTTAGAAAGACAGATTAATACATTTTTTTATGAGAGATTGTTATCAAGTAAGAATAAAGAAAATGTTGCACAGGAGATTCAAACATTGGAACCAGAAAAAACACCTGAAGATATTATTCGTGATCCATATGTGTTGGAATTTCTTGGATTGTCTCCCAATGATGATTTTTATGAAAGTGATCTGGAACAGGCACTTATAACACATTTGCAAAAGTTTTTACTAGAGTTGGGACGAGGTTTCTCTTTTGTAGCTAGGCAAAAGAGAATTACGTTCGATGGACGACATTTTAGAATAGATCTTGTTTTCTATAATTATATTTTAAAATGTTTCGTGCTTATAGATCTGAAAATTGGTGATCTTACACACCAGGATTTAGGACAAATGCAGATGTATGTGCATTACTATGAGCGAGAATTGATGAATGAGGGGGATAATCCTCCAATTGGTATTGTGCTTTGTGCAGATAAAAGTGATGCAGTTGTGCGTTATACATTGCCAGAAGGTGAGACACAGGTATTTGCTTCAAAATACAAGCTTTATTTGCCTACAGAAGAAGAACTGTTGAAAGAACTAAAAAAGGAATATCAGGCAATGGAATCCGTTCAATCTGATATGGAAAGTTAAAGAAAAAAATAGGGGATTTTTTATATTGAATAAAAAATAGATATGATAAAAGATTTGTAAAAAGGCGTGAGTCATAGAAATGTGGCTTGCGTCCTTTTTTATCTGAAATGGAAGAGGAATACAAGGGCACAAAGTTATTTCAGCCTTGAGGATAGAGCGACCGGAATTTACTTTGACAATTGAGAACGATCAAAGCTTTCTGTAAAATAACAAATTGGGGTGAGAGTTTTTGGGATTTTTTGTACCTAAGTATATATAGAACATATAGGATCTTAGAAAATGCGTAACAGCTTTAATGTTACGAAAATACATTACAGTAAGGGGAGGACAGTGCTAAATGAGAAAAAGAGAAGAACGAGCAAAACGAATTCATGTAATAATGCTGAGTATGAGCATGCTCTTAACATTATTATCAGTGCCGGTATGGGCGGCAGAACCGATTGAAACAGGAGCGGGGTATGAACAGGAACAGGGGCAGATGCAGAAGCAAGAGCAGATGCAGGAGCAAAAGCAGACGCAGGAACAAGAGCAGCCCCAGGAGCAAAAGCAGACCCAGGAGCAGGGGCAGACGCAGACGCAGCAGCAGGAGGAGGAAGGACAGGCGCAGGAATATACCGAGACCTGTGATACGCTGACAAAAAACTGCGTTCATGAGCACACATCAGAATGCTATCCGCAGACCACCGGAACCGGTACGGTGTCCGGAAATGATGCAATGGAATCCGAAGAAGCCCAGCCGACAGCATGTACTCATGTATGCAGCGAAGAAAGCTCCGGCATAAATGTTGAAAATACGTTGAGAGCAAATGGACTGCCAATTGTTATGGCTCCCAATAACCTTGGAGATGAGGAATTGAAGCAGGATACTATTAGTAAATATAGAGTGCCACATCCCAGCGGCCATTTTTTTTATAGGCTTCCGTCTGGAAATTACCGTCTGGGAGAGAATATAAAGCTGGATGAAAATCTTGTAATTGGGCAAGTAGATAGTCCTTTCATTGTTTCATTGGATTTGAATGGTCATAAGCTGGAGATGGGCGACGACAATGAAATATTACTGATTAGATCAAGTGAACTGAATATAAAAAATACAGGTCAGCAGGAAGGGGAAATCATTAATGGATCGAAGAATGGAATTCTAATTTATGAGGATGCAAAACTCAGGATTTATGGAGGAACGATAGATTCCATCATCAAGTATTATGGTAATGCTGAATTCTATCTGTATGGAGGAACAATTAAACGTAATATTCAATTTGGTGAGACTATACAGAGTATTTCAAATGCAGTATTATATGCAAATGGAGGAATTGTGGAAGGAGACCTGCCAATAAACATATATCAAAATGATAAGCTGACGATACGTACTGAGAAATCTGCTGCTTCAATGACAACTTTCAAGGGAACCGTGGTGAATTGTAAGATAGAAGGCGGTATATTTAGCGGCTCCGTGGAAGGGAGTTGTCAGATCGAGGACAGCGCAAAAGTTACGGTTGTATTTGATACAAAAGGAGGCGGATCAATTCCTCAACAGAAAGTTCTTCGTGGACAGAAAGCGCAGGATCCCGGAGCTCCTGTGCAGGACGGTTATGAATTTGAAGGCTGGTATGTGTCTGGAAATCCAAATCTTAAGTGGGATTTCAGTGATAGTGTTACAAATAATCTGAAGCTTGAGGCTCATTGGAATAAAGTTTATCAGGTGACAATGCAAACAAATGGAGGAACGATTGCACCTGATAAGGAGATTAAAAGCTATATCGAGAGAACCCAAACAACGCTGCCAACAAAGGCTGATATCACCCGCGATGGATACACTTTTGAAGGCTGGTACACGGACAGTGGCTTCTCCGGCTCTCCTGTTACGGAAATTACAAGCACTGATACAGGGGATAAGACCTTCTGGGCAAAATGGACAGCAAATACATATACAGTGAAGCTGGAAACAAATGGAGGCAAGATTGCAGCCGGAAAAGATGTAACCGCCTATACCTGTGGCATAGGTGCGGCACTGCCGATGAAGGGTGATATCATCCGCGAAGGATATACCTTCGAAGGCTGGTATGGGGATAGCAGCTTTTCCGGCCCGCCTGTTACGAAAATTACCGGCAGTGATACAGGAAATAAGACCTTCTATGCAAAGTGGAAACGAAATACAGTACCGGTAATTCCCGCTCAAACAGAACATAATGACGCAAACCATGATAATACCAACCATGACAATTCAGGTGATACGAAGGAAAGCAGTGGCACAGCTCCGGTGAGCTATCCTGCCCTGACCTTTGATACCTGTGGTGGAAGCAGTATCAAAGCAGTTCGCGCATGGAAAGGACATATGATTAATCTTTCCAGCTACCGGCCAACCCGTGAAGGTTATGAATTTAGCGGCTGGTATGCGGATCGGAATCTGACACAGCCCATTACGGAAATCCGGCTTGATGGAAACAGGACGGTTTATGCAGGCTGGATCAAGCAGGCAGAGCAGACCGGTGAAAATTCCAAACCGAAGGCAGTTCCGGCACAGCTTATAGCAGGCGATAACGCAAAGACCGTAAGGAAAGACAACGGAAAATCTCTTATCGGAGCTTACGAACCGGGTTCATCGGACACACAGAAGGATACGGAGGATCAGAGCACAGAAGACCAAACCATGGAAGATCAAGGCACGGAAGACCGGGTCACGGCGGATCAAGTCACAGGAGAGCAAAGAACGGAGGATACCGGTGATGATCAGAAATCAACAGTGGAGAATAATCCTGCAGACAATAACCCCGCAGTCAATGACTCAAAGCCGGATGACAGTGCGAATCTGCCATCAGAGGACAGCTCCCACAGTGGCGGATGGATCCCGGTTATCTGCATTTGTGCAGGAGCTTTGGTGATCGGACCTGGCTTACATCTGGGATTTCGGAAATGGAAGAAAACAGATAGGAAATAATGCAGGATTGAAACCCTTATAAATAAGGCTTTGAAAAGGAGGTGACACATTCTATGTACAATAATCAAAAGCGGGTGGAACTGGTAAAAAGACGAATTTATGAAAGAAACTGTCAGCAGCAGAGGCATGGAATTTACGGACTGTCTGCGGCGTGCATGGTTTTATTCGCCTTTCTTGCAGGAATGCTTCATGTGGTGGCAGGACATACACAGATGGCGGCTCAGGGCATGTACGGTTCTGTCCTGCTGTATAAAGATGCAGGAAGCTATGTGCTTGTGAGTGTTGTTTCCTTTGTTCTGGCAGTTGCGGTTACGTTATGCTGTATCAGATTGCGGGACAGGGAACGTGGGTTAAGGGAGCGGAAAGGAAAGAACGCATTACCGGAAAAGGAGGACAAAAGAGATGGAAGGTAAAATAACAGGAAAAAGATATTACTAAAACAGGGGAAAGATGCTATTATAAAGACACCGATAGAACCAGTGTGATTCATGTAAATAGTATAGAGCTCTATCCCGGGAGTAAATATAAGTAAGAGATAGGTAAATAGGAGGCTCGCTCTATACATTACTTCCCGGTGTTGTGGAAAATAGTTTCTACCAGAGGTGACGGAATGATAAAAATAGCTTTTTTTGATATTGATGGTACATTGCTGAAAATGGGTCATAGGGAACTGACAGAGAAAACAGCTAAAGCATTAAACTCTCTTCGTCAAAAAGGAATCCTGTTATGTATGGCAACAGGCAGAGGTTATCTTTCGATTCCTGTATTTCAGGATGTTACGTTTGATGTTCTGTTGACTTTTAATGGTTCTTATGTGACGGTTGGAGAGAAAATTATTTTCAAAAAGCCTCTGAATCATCATGATAAGCAGCAGATCATCCGGAATCTTAAAAAAATGAACAGGGCAGCGGCAATCAGCAATGAGCATTTTATTGTTACGAATGGTACAGATCAGGATCTGGAGCAGTATTTCAGATTCGGAAATCAAATACTCACAATTGCAGATAATTTTGATGAATTATGTAAGGACGATATTTATCAGATAATGTGTTCGTGCAGAAAAGAAGAGTATGATCAGATTCTAGAGGGTACCAAAGAAACGCAGATAACCGCATGGTGGGATAAAGCTGCGGATATTATTCCATTGAATTGCGGAAAAGGAAATGCTGTAAATGCAGTACTCGATTACTATGGCTTTTCAAAAGAGGAAGCGATTGCTTTTGGCGATGGAGAAAATGATATTGAGATGCTGGAAGCTGTTGGTACAGGCGTGGCAATGGGTAATGCCAGGGATACAGTCAAGGCAAGAGCAGCTGCCATATGCAGGCCGGTAGAAGAGGATGGGGTTTATTACTATTGTCTGGAAAATAATCTCATCACAGGTATCTGAGTAACAGGTTATCTTTCTTAAAGGCTTGCAGCGTTCACAAATTCTTCACAAAAAAATTAGCACTCACCTATTAATAATGGAAGTTGATTTTATTTTGAAAACTCTGCAATGCTTGCATTTAAACGTGCAGAGGATGCCTTTGCAGGTGAAGCACAAAAGGCTGGATTTGAAACAGAAGAAGATATGCAGGAGTATATGAAAGAAATCCGGAAGGAAGTAAGGGGGCGTTGATTTGCGGATAATGCTTGAGTATCTCTCAATGTTAAGTCCAACATTGAATTTGCAAGTAGGAGATGTCAAATCTATTCCGCTTGTTGATGCAGATAGAGATAATATCGAAAAAATGGTACAGGATAATATTGATATTTCAAAAGAAGATTGGGATTCTTTTGAAACCTCATGGGATTTCCAACATCATTCACTGCTCCGCAAAGTTTCGACCATTTCCGAAGCCTTTGATCAGTGGCAGAACGAGTGTGAAGACCGCTTCAACCAGATGAAAGACAACGAGGAAGAACTGAACCGCATCTTCATCGACATTTACGGCTTGCAGGATGAGCTGACACCGGAGGTCGAGGATAAAGATGTAACTGTCCGTAAGGCAGACCTTGGTAGAGATATTCGCTCTTTCATTTCCTATGCTGTCGGCTGTATGTTCGGTCGCTACTCTCTGGATGTGGATGGACTTGCTTATGCAGGCGGCGAATGGGATGCCAGAAAATATGTGTCATTCCCTGCTGATAAGGATAACATTATCCCGATTTGTGACGATGAATATTTTGAGGATGATATTGTCGGTTTGTTCGTGGACTTTGTGAAAACGGTCTATGGTGCAGAGACGCTGGATGAAAACTCGAAATTTATTGCTGATGCACTGGGCGGAAAAGGTCAGCCGAAGAATGTGATTCGCAATTACTTCCTCAATGAGTTCTATTCTGACCGTTGCAAGATTTATCAGAAACGCCCGATCTACTGGCCGTTTGACAGCGGCAAGAAGAATGGCTTTAAGGCACTCATTTATATGCACCGCTATCAGCCGGACACCATTGCCCGTATCCGTACCGATTATGTGCATGAACAGCAAGCACGTTACCGTACTGTCATTGCCAATCTGGAACAACGTATTGCCAACGCTTCCACCGGCGAACGTGTGAAGCTGAACAAAAAGCTGACCGCTTTGCAGGCACAGGATGCTGAAATCCGTACTTACGAGGAAAAGATTCACCACCTTGCCGACCAGATGATTTCGATTGATTTGGATGACGGCGTGAAGAAAAATTATGCAATTTTCCAGGATGTTTTGGCTAAAATAAAGTAAAGGAGGGATTGCGTATGATGGCAGATGAGAAGATTAAAAATTCCAATGAACTTGAGTTTGCTGTATTTTGTATTGAAAATGTTGCAGCAAAGCTGGGTGTGGATGCAGAACGTGTCTATCAGGCATTTACCGAAAAAAGCGACATTCTGAATGGTTATATCGTGCCGGAATATGAAGTGCTGCACACTCAGAGCAGGGAATATATCGTAGCTGACCTCCTTGATGTGATGAAAGAAAGGGGTGTGGAAGTATGATTCTTTACCATGGCTCTTTCTTAGAGATTGCACAGCCGGATTTGGTTCATTCCCGCCCTAACGTAGACTTTGGGCATGGCTTTTATGTCACATCGCTGCATGAGCAGGCTGCGAAATGGTGTGGGAAATTCAAACGCAGGTGTTTAATACAGTGGAGCTGTTCTTTGACGGACTAATTGACAAGGTGGAAGCAATCAATCGGCTGGGTTATGAAAAGCCGAATTTGCAAATTTGTTTTCGGACAGAAAAAGCACTGTCTTTGCTGCATTTTGAAGGGAGTGAAAGACTATGACGGCCAATCCGATTTTACTTCAGAAAAAATATAGCCGTGTCATCGAGTGCTTTGCAAAACAGCAGGGACTTTCACTGGATGCGGCATTGGATTTCTTTTATCATTCAGAGACTTATCAGCTAATGCGCGACGGTGTATCTGATATGCACTGCATGAGTGATGAATACCTTGCAGATGAATTGATATTAGAATATCAGGAAAGAGAGGAGCATGTTTGTGGACAAGGATATTAAAAAATCAATATCAGTGACCGATAAAGATGCACAATATGATGAAAAAGCAAAAAATCTATTGGGGCATAAAATTATACTTGCACACATACTGGTGAAGACGATTGACGAATTTAAGGGAATGAATCCTAAAGATGTCGTGCAGTGTATCGAAGGAGAACCATATATTAGCACAGTTCCAGTAGATGCAGGAAGCACAAATGTAGAAAAAGAACAAGACGGAGAAAAAGTAATTGGATTAAATACAGAAAACAGCGAACTCAATGAAGGGCTGGTACGATTTGATATTATATTCTATGTGCGGATGAAAGATGGTTTATCACAGGTTATTGTGAATATAGAAGCACAGAAAGCAGAACCATCGGCATATGATATAATAAATAGAGCAGTATTCTATGTCAGCAGGATGATTTCTTCACAGAAGGGTAGAGAATTTGTAAATTCCAATTATAATGATATAAAACGAGTATATTCCATATGGGTTTGTATGAATATGTCACAAAACTGTATGAATTATATTCATTTTACACAGGAAAGTGTAGTCGGTACTTATCAGTGGAAAGGTGACATAGACCTTGCAAATATTGTTTTGATTGGTTTGTCAGAAGATCTCCCGGAAAAAGA